>Ga0213840_1000494_pt1 | contig 55631 bp, 59 predicted proteins | sample SWPATP22_FD_160132 | JGI IMG/M metagenome (GOLD analysis project Ga0213840, IMG submission 160132) | Coastal seawater microbial communities from Marineland, Florida, United States - SWPA TP2 #2 | ecosystem: Environmental > Aquatic > Marine > Coastal | place: USA: Florida | collected 2016-08-14 | reverse complement strand
CTCGGGCGGCTCGGGGAGCTACACCCAGCCCGCGACGGTCTCGGCGACCGAGCAGTCCGACGCGACGCTCGGAGCCGGCGCCAGCGAGACGTTCACGATGACCCTCACCCCCTCGGTGCCCTTCAAGGCGCAGACGCTCCGCGCGTCCATCGTCGAGGGCGCGGGCGGCGTCATCCAGTACCTGATCACCCAGATCCGGATCGGCGACGACCTGGTCTGGAACGACAGCAACGGGTTCGACGCCGGGCTCCTGAGCGGCGAGACGACGCTCCACGAGCTCATCAAGGGGAAGGTCTTCAACCCCGCCCAGCCGATGTACATCAGCGGCACCGCGTTCAACCGCGACGGGGCGAACCCCTTCACCTCGAGCGCCTACCTGACGGTCTCGGTCGTCGGCAAGAAGCGCCCGAACGCGGACTGCTGAGGTCTCGCCTCTGGTGAGCGGCTGGAAGGGCGCAGGAGGTCCCGACCATGGCGTCTGACTGCCCCTTCCGGCCCCACAAGAGCGAGGCAACGCTCGAGCCCGCGGGCCCCCTGCCCGGGGACGCGACCCCCACCTGGGGGTCGCCCTCGCAGCTGACCGACGTCATCCCGCTCGCCGAGTCCCGGGCGAGCCGACCGCGCGTCATCGACATCTACGCGGACGGGCCCTGTGACGCCTACGTGCGGTGGTGGGGAGGCAAGGGCAAGGGCGGGGTCTGCTGGTTCACGCTGGCGCGCGCCGCCCGGATCTCCGTCGACGCCCGCACCGTGCAAGTCAAGGCCTGGAACCGGTCCGTGGCCGAGAACGTCGTGGCGGCGAGCATCAGCGACGGGCGCCAGGACACGAAGAACACCTGGTCCGTCGAGTGGTACGGCGGCTCCCCGCCCTCCGGGGGTGTGGTCTCGGTGCCTCCGTTCGCCCGCAGCGTGCAGTGGCTGAGCAACGTCGCGGTGAGCCCCGGCGAGCTGCGCCTCCGCAACTCCTTCGCGGCGGTCGTCGGGACCGTCTCGGCGGGCGACAAGGTCGACGTCGGAGGTGCCGTCGACGTCATCCTCGGCGGGACGGGCGGAACCGAGCTCGCCAGCATCTTGTTCGAGCTGGGGATCTGACGTGCGCATCACGCTCCTCGCTTCCCCGGACGAGCTCCTCTGGGTCGATCTGCTCAACGCGATGGCGCGGCACAACGCCCGCCAGTTCGTCTCCGACCCGACGCTGCCTCCCCTGTACGACTCTGGCGTCCGCTACCACCGCAACGAGCAGGCGATGTGGTGTCGGCTCCAGGAGCTGCGCGGCGGCGGTGGGTGCGCGGACCCCATCGGCGAGCTCTGGTGCGACGTCCTGACGACGTACGAGCTCGGCTACGAGGACTGCGACGGCCTCTCAGCGATCCGCGCCGGCGAGCTCCTCGCGCGCGGGACCGCCGCACTGCGCCCGGGCGAGCGGGGCTACCGCCCGAACCGGCGCCGCCGCGTCCACGCCGAGGTCGCCCTGCGGACCCGCCAACCCCTCGGCCGCCGCGGCGGTCTGTACCACTGCATCGTGCGCTACCGGGTGCTCCTGCCCGGCGGATGGTCACGGTGGCTCTACGACGATCCGAGCGCGCGGCTCGGGATGCGCTCCAACGCTCCCGATGCCCAGCTCTCGGCATAGGAGGCAGACGTGCGCGTCTTCTCTCTCCGCGAGTACCTCGCCGGCCGGCGCCGGCGGAAGCGTTTCCACTCCCCGCTGCAGCTCCAGCAGCCCGAGATCGGCTACTCGCCGGACCGGGAGGACAACTGGAGCGGGGGCTGGTCGAAGGCGACGATCGTCGCTGACGGCCAGCTCCGGGTGCAGGCGCGGGCTCCCTTCCAGGCCGCCATCGTCACGCTCGCCCCGGGCGTCTACGGCATCGCCCTCGGCCGCCCCGAGGAGATGATCGCGGGCGACCCGCGCAAGGTCGCCAACGACGTCCTGCGGGTCATCGACACGGGCCTGGATGCGCTGTTCCCCGCCCGGCGGGCCCGGCGCGAGCAGCAGGCGCGCCAGGCCCTGCAGGCCGAGCAGCTCCAACAGCTGCAGGCCCGCCAGCTCGAGCAGCGGAGCCGTCCGCCCGCGGCTCCCGCGGCGAACGCCAGCGTCGAAGCGGAGCGGCAGCAGCTCGCCGCGCTCCGGGCTCAGCTCGAGCAGCAGCTCGCCGCGCTCCAGGCCGCCGGAGTCCCCACCTCGTCCGCGAAGGCGGGCGGCGCGTTCGGCGTCCGCCTCGGCTGCGCGGGCACCTGCAACTGCGGAGGTAGCCGGTGAGGCCCCGTCCCACGTCCAAGATGATCCTCCCCGGCGGCCGCGAGATCCGCCTCGAGACACCGCGCCTCGAGGAGATCGACCAGGGCCGCATCAAGGCGACGATGCTCGTCGCGGTGAAGCAGGGCTCGCACCAGGCGCTGGAGCGCCGCGGGTCGAACTACGCAAAGAAGGTCCTGCGCGCGCAGGGCTTCATCGTGGGCTCGATCCGGTCGGTCGCCTCGTTCCAGACGCCCGGGCCCTTCGGCCCGATCCCGTACGCGCAGGGTCGCTGGGCTCCCGTCCGCGTCGTCGCCTGGGTCCGACTCCGGGGGGCCTGAGCGATGGCGGCTCCCTCGTGGCAGCAGCGCATGGCGGCCTGGTCGGACTCGTGGAAGTCCGCCTGGGCGTCGGCGCAGGCGAGGTGGGCACAGCTCGTCGAGCAAAGCCCGCGCGAGGCTGCGGCCAAGGCGGAGCCGACGGTGCGTGCGTTCGCCGCGTGGCGGGCCGAGCTCGACGCGATCAAGGCCCGCTACGAGCAGCTCACCCACGAGGAGCGCGTCGCCTGGCAGAAGCAGGCGAACGCCTACCACACGGCTGGCGCGGGTCTGTACGCCGACTCGCACGAAGTCCAGGTCGGTCTCGCGCCCATCGTGATCCTCGGGGTGGCGTTCACGGTCGCGGCGGTCGCATGGGCTATCTCGATCCGGGAGTTCGCCGTCGCCCACCGAGACGAGACGGCGCTGCTCCGGCGGGAGCTCGAGGAGCGCATCGCTCGCACGCCAGCGGGTGAGCCGCTCCCACCGTCCACCCTGCCGGACCGAGCTCCGATGGTTGACGTCGACGCGGGGGGCGGCGGCGCCGTCGTTGCCGTGCTGGGCCTGGTCGGCGTCCTCGGCCTCGGCTTCGCCTGGGCTCGGAGCCGCGGGTGAGCGACGAGACCCAGGAGCGCACGAAGCGCCCGCGCCGGCCGCAGACTCCGAGCCGCCTGACCGTGGGCGCGCTGACGGGTGCAGGCGGTGCGAGCTGGTGGGGGCTGTCGGAGCTGCTCGCGGTCCTCCCCGACGAGGCCGGCCCCGCGGGGACCGCGCTGCTCGTCGTCGGGTACCTGGCGTGGGCCACCATCGGCAAGCCCATCGTGGACGAGCTGCGGCACGTGGGCGACGTCCTCGACGACTGGGAGGAGTCCCAGGAGCGCACCGAGGCTCAGTTCTCGAAGCTCGCGCAGAGCATCGAGCAGGCGGTCGAGGACCGCGAGGAGCAGATCGAGGAGCTCAGTCGGCGGGTCGACAGCGTTGAGAAGTGGATCGAGGAGCTCCGTAAGCGGGCGCACCGGGACGCCGGCGACATCCGCCTCCTGCTCGCGAGCTCGGATGTCGGGCACCTCAAGATGATGGCGGAGCGCGGGGACACAGCCGCTCGAGAGAAGTTCTTCGCGCTCATCGAGGCTGCCGCGGACACCGAGGATGAGAGCCTCAAGCGCTCCCTCCACCTGCTCGTCGAGCGGATGTTCCCGGACGGCCCTCCGCGCGAGCTCCGCGGTGGCTGACAAGCTCCGCGCATACCAGCGGGCCGCCGTCGCGGCGGCGGAGCGAAGCTGGCGAGAGCATCCCGGCCTCGGCGCGCTGATCGTGCTCCCGACGGGCGCCGGCAAGACCCACGTGGGCGTCGAGCTTGCGCTGCGCAAGTGTAAGGGGCGCGGACGCATCGCCTGGTTGGCCCACCGCCGCGAGCTCCTCGACCAGGCGAAGGCCCGACTCATTGGGCAGAGCCCCCGGGCCCGCCGGCGGATCGGCGTGGTGCAGGGCAAGACCGACGAGGGCGACCGGCAGATCGTGGTCGCGAGCCTGGACACGCTGACGGAGTCCGGTCGCCGCCGGCGCCTCCTCGAGGCGGGCCCGCTGTCCCTCATCGTCGTCGACGAGGCGCACCACAGCGTTGCGCCGACCTGGCGGACCGCCATCACATCGCTTCGCGCGCGGAGCGCAAAGGCGGGCTGCAGGCCGGCGCTGCTCGGCCTCACGGCGACTCCCGAGCGGCACGACGGGCGCAGCCTTGGGGGCCTGTACCGGGTCGCCTACGAGTACGAGGTGGGCGACGCGCAGGCCGCCGGCCACCTGGTCCACTACGACCATGTGGTGCGCTCGGGGATCGAGGACCTCGTGAAGGGGGCGGTCAACGCCGTGCTCGAGCACCGGGACCGCCGGGCCCTCGTGTTCACGAGCACCATCGACGACGCGCAGACCGTGGCCTGGCAGCTCGCCAAGCGGGGACTTCGGGCGGCGTGGGTGAGTGGAAACGTTTCCGCCGAGCAGCGAGCGCGCACGATCAACCGCTTCCGCCGCGGACGTCTCCGCGTGCTGTGCAACGCCGCGCTCCTCACCGAGGGGACGGACCTCCCCCAGTGCGACATGGTCGTCGTCGCCCGGTCGCTCAAGTCCGCGCCGCTCTACAAGCAGATGCTCGGCCGCGCGCTCCGACCCGCCCGCGGCAAGAGCCGCGCGCTCCTGGTGACCCTCGCTGACCGTCCCATCGACGTGATCGGGGGTGGAGCGTGAAGGGCCTCATCGCCGCGGGGGCGCTGCTGAGCCTCGCCGCACTCGCGGCGGCGCTGAGCTCGGGGGGCGACCCTGAGCCGTGGCGGCCTCGTCCTCCTGAGCCGCGGCCGACTCCCCCGTCTCCCGCCCCGACGCCGCGGCGGCGAGAGCCCGACCCTGCACATCCGACCGGACCGGAGCGAGCGATGGACTGGATCCGCCGTGTGATCGAGCGCGTCAGCGGACACGAGGGCGGCTACGCCAGCCTGAACCGGAACACCGACAATGCGGGCCTCTCGTTCGGGATCCTCCAGTGGTCCCAGGCGACGGGCCAGCTCGGCGTCCTGCTGCAGCGCATGCGCGCGGCCGACCCGCCGCGGTTCGAGGCGATCTTCGGCCCCCACTGGGAGGCCCTCCTGCAGGCGACGAAGGCGGGGAGCCTCGGCCCAGTGGCCGGCGCGGTCCTCTGGACGTCGCCTTGGGCCGAGCGGTTCGCCCGGGCCGGCTCCGATCCCGTGTTCCAGGCGGTCCAGCGCCGCCTCGCCCGCGAGGGGGAGCACATGCGAGGCGCGATCGCGGCGAGCGAGGCCCTCGGCATCGCGACCGAGCGGGCCCTGGCGCTGCTCTACGACACCGCGGTGCAGCAGGGTCCCGGGGCTGCGCTCACCATCGCCCGGCAGGCCCTCGAGGTGGCCCGCGAGCAGGGGCCCTTGTCCGACGGCGAGACCCTCGCCTGGTACGCGCAGCGCGCGGCTGACCGGCACCGCCGCCGGACCGAGCCGTCCAGGAAGGTCACCGCCGGCGGTCGCCTCGAGTGGCGCAGGGTCGGCGACCACTGGCACCAGTTCGCGGGCTCGATCGACCTGTACGAGAACATCCGCAAGCGGCGGGGCTCCATCCTCGCCGACCGCAACCTCGGCGACGCCCGCGTCGCCCTGAGCTGAGAGGAGCTCCCCATGAGCACCGCCGAACAGCGCGCGAAGACCGGCAAGGTCGTCGTCGAACTCCTGGACCTCCACCGCGGCCTTGTCATGAAGACGGTCGTCGACGTCGCCTCCGAGCTCGCGCCGGAGCTCGACTGCTGCAGGGCGCTCGCGCAGGACAGCGAGATCGCGATGGAGGTCGCGCGCCGCCTCGATCCGGTCATCGTCTTGCCGGAGCCGGCGGACACCCTCGTCGACGGCGTCATCTACCTCGTCGGACTGGGCGCGGCCGGCTGCTACCGCGCTGCCACCCGGCGTCACCTGCCGGCGCGCTTCAAGGTCGGCGACACGAAGATCGGTCCCAACGCGACGCTCTACGAGCACGTCGACCGGTTCGCGAAGCGGTACATCCCCCGCCTGGCGAAGGACGCGCAGACCCGCCTCGAGGCGGTCCAGGCTGCGGCATGAAGGAGAACGTCACCTACGTAGTCACGACGGTTGACGTCCCGGCAGCGCTCGCGGGAGCGGCCGCGATCACCATCCCCGCCGGCGCGTCCGACCTCCGCATCACCCCGCCGACCGGCACGATCGCGACGTTCGAGTGGCGCATCTTCGCCCTCGACGGGGTGGCGACCGGGTCGACGACGTCGCGGCCGACCTCGGGAACCGAGCCCTTCGTGCTCCGCCCCGGGAGCTCGGTGCCAATCGCGCAGGCGGTCGGGATCGACTGCGCGAACTCGATGGGCGTCATCACCTGCCAGGTCGAGTACTGCATCTAGGAGGCCGCGACGGTGGGGCTGCAGCTGCATCGCGAGAGGCTCGGCGACGTCGTCGCGCGCCTCCGCTCGGGTGACTTCCACCAGGTGGCGACGCACCTCGGGGAGCCCTCGCGCTGCGGGCGCCCGCGGCGGTGCGTCCTCGGCGTGTTCGCCGACGTCGCCGCGGCAGCCGGCATCGGCATGTGGGACAAGAGCGTGGCCCCGTACCGATTCCTGGGCCCCGCCGACGTCCGCGCCTTCCAGGCCGGGCCAGGCCTCCCAGCGTGGCAGTGGGGCAAGCGGCACTCGCTCCCCCGTGACGTGTGGGCGTGGTTCGGGGCCCGGCATGAGCCGCTCATCGACGCACGGGCCCTGCCCCCAGAGTGGCCCCCGCGGGCGGAGAGCGGCGACGAGGCGTTCCTGCTGTCGGAGCTGAACGACCTCGGGGGCACCTTCGACGAGATCGCCGACGTCCTCGAGGAGCTGTACCAGTGAGCGCGCCCCACCCCTGCGTGCTCGAGCGCGCGAGCTCGGCCGAGCTCGATCGGCTCGAGGCAGCGGGCGATGCCCGGACCCGGAGGCTCGTCGCCGACGAACGCAGCAGGCGGGCGGCGAGCCGCAAGCGCCGGAAGGCGCGACGTGCCCGTCGCGTCGCCAAAGTCGCCGACGAGGTCCTCGCGAGAGTGGACGACGTTCCCGCGGAGCAGATGATTGCCGCCGTCGATGCTGCCCGGACAGGCGATCGCGACAAGGTGCGTGAGGTCCTCCGCACCCTGCCCAAGGCGGCGGCCAGCCGCGCCGAGGCCGCGGTGCTGGCTGTGGCGAAGCCGCCGGCTCGGAAGAAGCGCACGGCTCGGCCAAAGCGTCCGCGAGAGGTGAAGGCGCGGAAGGGGAGCGCCGTTCATCCCTGCGAGGCCGCGCGGGCGAGCTCCGCCGAGCTCGCCGAGCTCGAGCGCCAACACCGAGCGAGCGCCCCGACCCTCGAGCTCCTCGCGGCCGAGAAGGTGCGGCGCGGGGGGAAGCCCACGGAGAAGCCTCCCGAGCAGCTCGAGCTCCTGGCGTGCCGCCGCTCGAGTCCCCGAGGCCCGCGGGCCTCGGAGGAGGACCTCGACCTCCGGACAGCTCAGCGCGCCTACGAGGGCGTCTCGATGTGGCCGGAGCGGCGGGGAACGTCGGCCCGGCGGGAGTACGCGGAGACGTTCAACCGGTGGGCGGATACCCAGTTCCGCGGCGTCGATGCCGACGACGTCGGGTGGGTCGAGGCGGAGGTGGCGAGCGCTCGGCTGCGCTACCTCGCGGCGTTCCGCGCCTTCCTCGCGGCGAAGGGCCGCACGACGAGCTGGAACATCACCGGGCCCGCTGGCCGGAACCACAAGGCGGAGGAGCGCAAGCACGACACCGCCGACCGGCGGCTCCAGGACGCCGGCGCCGTTCTCGCGAAGGCAGGGAAGGCCATCGCACGCGGGCTCAAGCGGCGTGCAGGGGAGCGCGCCGCGGCCGCCGCGGGCTACGACGTGGCGAAGTTCTCGCGGGCGAAGGTCGAAGCCGCGGCCGCGAAGGGCCGAGCTGCAGCCAGGGCCGCGGCCGCGACCCAGCGGGGGGCCTCGTCGCGGGTGGCGCGCGAGTCGGCCGAGCGGGCGGCAGAGCTGCAGGCCCGGCTCGACGCAACTGGGTCGAAGTCCTACCCCTTCGGGGCGGGGACCCGTCTCGGGCTCGAGCTGCCCGCCGGCGCCGTCGAGGTCGACCACGACGCCCACCGGGTTCGGGTCCGCTTCGATGAACGCCTACCGCGCGCGATGTATCGCCGGGTCAGCAGAGGCTGGAACTGGAGCCGGAGGGCCGGGGCATTCCAGCGCCCGGTGACCCAGGCCGCGATCACCAGCGCCGAACAGATCTCTGGACTCGAGCTCCCGGGCCTGGCCGACCGCTTCGCGAAGATCCAGGCAGCGAGCGATGAGGCGGCGAAGCAGGCCCAGGCGGCACGCGCGACTCGCAAGGCGGCCGCGCGGAAGGGCGCTGGGAGCTTCAGGGACGTGCTCGATGCAGCGATGAGGCGCGGGGCCCAGTTCAAGCTCGAGGCGCCGGCGAGCTCGCCCGTCGCCGGCAAGAAGCTGTCCCCGTCGGTCAAGCGCGTCTCCGCGGGCTACATGCTCACGTGGCGGACCAAAGAGAGCGGCAAGTCCCCGTTCGGCGGCCGCGCGCCGGTGCCGCACGCGCGCCGCCTCGGGATCCGGGTCCACCTCGGGGAGGACGGGAGTGTGTCCGCGTTCTCGAACACCCGCAGCCAGGTCGGCGAGCCCGTGGCGGTCGGCCGGCTCGTCGCGCCGTCGGCCGAGGACGTCCCGCGGATCGTCGCCAGCGTGCGGGAGCTGCTCGATGTTCTAGGAGATCTCGACGCTGTCCCCTCCGTCTACGCCGGACGATGAGCCTGGCGCCGAATAGGCTCGGCGACCGCCTCCTGAGGACCATGACGAGAGCACCGTCGCCAAGAACGACGACTTGCACCCCCCTGAACTCGAGCCTGCGAGTTGAACCGGCGACAGGTCGTTCCGGCGGTCGGACACCCACCCTCAGGCGAGGGCCCACCCGGACGGGTGAGCCCTCGCTAGGACCACTGGAACCGGTGCGGGGTGGGGGTCGTCGGCAGCGGTCCCCTCCCCATCGACGGAATCGGCCCGGACTTGAGAGGAAAGGGGTCGCGACCCCGCCGTGTGTTCAGGGCAAGCTGCCGACGACCTCGAGGATCTCGGTGAACGAGTCGAAGACCACGCAGCCCGTCTCTGAGGTGGCGTCTCCAGCCCCGCGTCGAATGAAGGTCGCCTTGCCCCGTCGAAGACTTTCACGCGCCACCTCGCCAGCGAGGGGCCCGCCGACGTCGAGCACAACCACGGCATCCGAGACTGCTCCAACAACTGCGCTCATTCTTGCCGAGTCTTCCTGGCGGCCTTCCGGCACCTCAAGAACCAGAGAGGGTGCAGCGGCGCCGGGCCCGAACGGGCCGACCTCCGGCATTCGGGGCAGGCCCCCGCAGGACTGTGATACGAGGACAATCTGCCCCTCGTACTTGGAGACTTCTCCGATGGCTTCGGCCCCGATCTTCCCTGCCGGGTCGCACACAGTCACCATGCCGCGGACAGCGAGTTCGCGGCCTATGCGGACCGCTGCCGCCAAAGCCGGCCCCGACGCCCCACCACCGACGAGCGCAACCGTCCGCCAGGCAAGCACGTCGAGGTTGCCCGCGCAGTAGACCCACGGGCCGTCGGGGGTCTCCCGGGGCCCACGCTCCTGGTCGGGCAACGTGCCGCCGAGCCCCGGTCGCGCCAGGCGCTCCAGTTGGGCGACGGCAACTACCTCCCAGCGATGCGCGGTCATGGCGGGAGCGTAGCCGAACGGCCGGCACTGGCCGCGAGGGGGAGCGACGGAGCCCGTGTCGCCGCTGCGTCAGGGCGCGCGTCGCAGCGGGACGATCCTCCTGCGGGGCTCGACTTGGACACCGCGCGGGACTCGGACACGGCGACCCAGATCCCCAAACCCGGCGACGACGACCTGGTTCCTACCGGCCTGTTTCGCCTTGTAGAGGCAGGCATCTGCCCGCGCGATCAGCTGGACGGGCCCGTCCCTCTCCCAGCCCTCGGCGACGCCGAACGACGCCGTCTGAACAAGACCCTCGACGGACGTGTGGCCCTTCGAGATCGTCTCTCGCAGGTCCTCGGCGAGCTTCTGCGCCCGCTCGGGTCCTGAGTCAGCCAACAGGACGGCGAACTCCTCGCCTCCGTATCGGGCAGCGAAGTCAGAGGACCGCAGGACAACCCGAGAGACCGCGGCCCCGACCATCGCCAAGACCTCGTCGCCGACGACGTGCCCGTGCTCGTCGTTCACTGCCTTGAAGAAGTCGAGATCGAAGAGAATCAAGCAGAAGCGGAACGGAGCGAGCCGGGACCGCCGAAGGAAGTCGTCGAGCATCGCGTCGAAGCTCCCTCGGTTGTTCAAGCCTGTGAGGGGGTCCAGAGTCGCTTCGTGTCGAACCTGTCGCAGTTCGTCGTTCAGGCTCTGGACGAGTCCCCCGAGCTGTTGGACGCGCCGATCCGCCTGTTCCCGTTGACGCTCCATCCTCGTAGCCATCCTGACGACCAAGGACGAGAGCCGGCTCGACGCCTGCTTCACGACGTCCCGACCTGTAGCCCGCTTCATCTGGTCCAGATCCTTCTCCAGCTGCCCGAAGAAAGCATCGTCGTCGCCCTTGGCGCGCTTGAGAGTCGCTCCCAGGTTCTCGATGAGCGACACCATCCCCACGGCGCGGGCTTCGTCGGCCGAGCTCTGCCGGGCAAACCACGCCTCGAGCTGGCCGTCGAGAGCGTCAGCGTTCCTGCCCGCGGCGAAGGGCGTTAGGTTCGACCCGTCATCGAGGAGTTCGCTTAGTCCCCGGTGGAGCTTCAAGTCCTCTCGGTCCCCGCTGCTGCGATTGGCGACTTCTGCCTTGAGCGGCCGCACCAGCACCTTGGTGAGCCTCTCGTAGTTCTCTAGCTCTTCACTCATCTGACGCCTCCGGATGCCTCCCACCCCTTCGGAGCGCAAATCGGAGCGCTCGAGACCCAACAGCTGAGAAATGGGCGAGATGGCACCCCTTCTCTCCCAGCAATGGTTTCGCTGACCTCGCAATCTAGGCTGCGGGGCTCAGAGAGGACGCAGCGCGACCGAAACAGGAGTCCGGGCGGAGAACGAACCCGCACCGGAGATGACCTGCTCATGGCGCCAAACGACCCGGACCTTCACCCTGGCGAACTGGCCACGGACCCGCGGGTTCGCCAGTTCACCTACACCGTCATGCACGACCTGCGCGCGCCTCTCAATACGGCGGTAGGACTCCTGCACCTCCTCAAAGACCCGACTACTCAGGCCGACTCCGAGGATCTCATTGAGAGGTCGGTGTGCATGGTGAACCACACCCGTGCCCTCGTCGCCGGGCTCCTGGAGCTCGCATCCGTGGCCCAGCATGAGGTTCGCTGGGAGCGCTTCGATGCGACGGACGCGGCGGTGGAGGCCGCGTCTGCCCTGACCAGGGAACTCTCCGAAGCCCAGGGCTCTCTGGAGATCGGGCTTCGGGGAGAGTTCATCGGGGACCGCGACCTCGTCGTAGGCATGCTGCGACGCCTGCTCTCGAACGCGATCGCCTACCGAGACGAGCGGCGTGCTCTGCAGATCTCGATCAACAACTGCACGACTGCGACAGAGTTCTGGATCAGCGACAACGGGCCTGGGATCGACGAAGACGCTCGGACTCGCATCTTCCAGCCGCTCGATCGCGGAAACCGGTCAAAGGTCGTGCTCGGCCACCTGGGCCTGGGACTCGCATGGTGCCACCAAGTCTCACTGCTCCACGGTGGCCAGATCTGGGTTGCCCCCAGCGAGGGAGGGGCGATGTTCAAGGTCCGCTGGCCACCACCGCCACCAGAGCAGGTCGTGCAGCGACCTTTCGACTCCACCTCACGCTGAACCTGGCTTCGTGGGCCCCACGGGCCGGGAGCGAGCAACGCCGCGCGCCCGGATCATGCTGCTGCGGGGGGCCGCCAGCGCACGGTGAAGGTACTCCGGGCGTCAGGACTTGAGGGCGTCGAACTCGCTTCCCTCCACGACCGCCCTCGCCGCAGTCGGGCGCACCTCAGTGACCCCGAGCTTGGCCGCGAGCTCGGAGCCCAGCATGAGGTCGAGCTCGCTCCACCTGAGCCCCCGGACCTCTTGCCCATCGAGTAGCTCGACGACTTCCTCGTCGCTCATGGCCAAGAAGAGGGTGTCGCGAACGGCGAGGTCGCCGGCGGTCAGCGACCCCAGACGATCGGCGTGCTGAGGGAGCTCCACCCGCAATCGACCGAGCCGCTCGAGCCTGGCAGCACCGGCCGGGTCCACCCCAAGTCTCACGATCCATGCGTTCCATGCCGCCTCGCCCATCTCAAGCCGTGCGTGGGCCAGGAGATGGGCAGCGTGGAGGCAAGCGTTGTTCGCCTCCCTGGTGATGTAGGCCGGGGTCTTCATCGGTGGCTCCTCGGGAGGCTGCTCGGGTGTCCGCTCCCCGCGCTTCTTCGGCTTCCAGGCTAGCTGGTGACCCAAACAAGAACGCCCACCCGCGAGGGGTGGGCGCTCCGCGACCCCGCCCGAGGGGGGGATTGGACGGGGTCTTGCGCGACCGGCCGAAGGGGGGGATGGGCCGATCGCGCCGAGGAACCTAGCCGATGCTCCGAACGGGACGAACCCGCATGCTCCTGAGCGCCCTCTGCACTCGCTCCCGTGCCCAACCCGTGCCCAACCCGGGCATCTGCGAGCATTCGACCGGTCGGGAGGGGTGACCAATGGGTAGTGATTTCGAGTGGATGGTGACCCCAACGGGATTCGAACCCGTGTTGCCGGGATGAAAACCCGGTGTCCTGACCTGACTAGACGATGGGGTCGTCTCTCCACTCGTGCGCCGTGGCGCCGGACCGGTTGGTGAGCCGCCCGGGGCTCGAACCCGGGACCAACGGATTAAAAGTCCGGTGCTCTTCCTGCTGAGCTAGCGGCCCACGGCCCCGGCGCCAGCAGGCTGGCGACCCGTGAGTGATAAACGCCGGCTCCGCCGAAGTCAATCGGCCGGACCCCTCCCCTACTCGAGCACCTGGTGCGTCGGGGTGAAGCGCTCGCGGCTCCGCGGGGCCACCTCACGCAGCTGGATGGTCTGCTCGCGCCCCGGTCCGACCGACAGAAGGCTGACAGGGACCCCTGCCAGCTGCTCCACGCGCCGCACGTACGCCCGGGCCGTCTCCGGCAGGTCCCACCAGCTCCGCACGCCGGTGAGCTCTTCGGTCCACCCCGGCAGCGACTCGTACAGCGGCTGCACCCGCCCCAGCGCCCCGCGCTGGGCCGGCACGTGGTCGAGGATCTCGTCCCCGAGCCGGTAGCCCGTCGCGATCTTGATCTCCTTGAGCCCACTGAGCACATCGAGCTTCGTCAGGGCGATGCTCGTCAGGCCGTTCACCCGCACCGCATGCTTGAGCACCACCATGTCGAGCCACCCGCACCGCCGCGGGCGCCCGGTCGTCGCGCCGAACTCGCCGCCCTTCTGGCGGAGCTCCTCGCCGGTCGCCCCTTCGAGCTCCGTGGGGAACGGGCCCGCACCCACCCGCGTGGTGTACGCCTTGCTGATCCCCACCACCGCGTCGATCAGCGTGGGCCCCACACCGGCGCCCGTGCACGCGCCCCCCGCCGCCGCGTTGCTCGACGTCACGAAGGGGTAGGTCCCGTGGTCCACGTCCAGCAGCGTCCCCTGGGCCCCCTCGAAGAGGATGCGCCGGTGCTCGCGGGCCGCCGTGTCCAGCAGCACCCCCGTGTCCGTCACGTAGGCGGCCAGGCGCTTCGCCACGGGCCGCAGCTCCTCGACGATGGGCTTCGCCTTGAGCGGCTTGCCTCCGAACCCCTCGATCACCTTGTTCGTGATGGCGAGCTCGGCCACCAGCTGCTCCAGGAACACGGGCTCATCGATGAAGTCGGCCACCCGGATCCCCGAGCGCGCCACCTTGCTCTCGTAGGTCGGGCCGATGCCCCGCCGCGTCGTTCCGATGGCCTTCGCGCCGAGCGCCTCTTCGCGCAGCCCCTCCACCACCTTGTGGTGCGGGAGGATGACGTGGGCCCGGTCGCTGATCCGCAGCTGGTGATCGTCCGCGAGGAATCCCCGCTCCTTGAGGCGGTCGATCTCGCCCATGAGCACCGTCGGGTCGATCACCACGCCGTTGCCGATGACGCAGCGCTTGCCGGGGTGCAGGACCCCCGACGGGATCAGGTGCAGGACGGTCTTGACCCCGTGCACCACCAGCGTGTGGCCCGCGTTGTTGCCGCCCTGGTAGCGCACGACGATGTCCGCCTTCTCCGTGAGGAGGTCGACGAGCTTGCCCTTGCCTTCGTCGCCCCACTGGGCGCCGACGACCACGATGTTGGCCATGTGTCTGTCTCCTGGGCTAGCCGGCGCTGCCGGCCGCCGCCTCCCGCAGCCGGTCGACGACCGCGGGGTTGATCACGTCTCCGAGGGTCCCCTCGCGGAAGAACCCGACCACCTGGTCCGCGAGGCTCCGCGCCACCTCGATCTGCGCCTCGAACGTGGACGCGAGGAGGTGCGGCGTCGCGATGACCTGGGGCATGTCGAGCAAAGGGTTCCCCACCGGCGGCTCCTCGTCGAACACGTCGATGGCGGCCCCCGCCACCTTGCCCGTCCGCAGCGCGTGAACCAGCGCGCGCTCGTCCACCACGCCCCGCACCGAGCAGTTCACGATGCGGACCCGGTCCTTCATGCGGTGGAAGGCGTCCTCGCCGATGAGCCCGCGCGTCGCAGCGCTCGCCGACACGTGCACCGTGAGGAAGTCCGACGTCGCCAGGACCTCGTCCCAGCCCGCCGCGACTCCACCCGCCGCCTCGATCTCCGCCTCGGAGACCAGCGGGTCGTGCACGAGCACCACCATCTTCAGGGCCGCCGCCCGCTCCACCACGTTGCGCCCGACCCGCCCCATGCCGATGACGCCGAGCCGCTTGCCCCGCAGCTCGATGCCCCGCAGGCGCCGCTTGTCCCAGCGGCCCGCCCGCAAGGACGCATCCGCCATGGGGATGTGCCGTGCGAGATTGAACACCATGGCGATGGCGTACTCCGCCGCGGTGACCGCGTTCCCGTCGGGGCTGTGGAGCACGAGGACTCCCGCGCGCGTCGCCGCGTCGAGGTCGACTCGACCCGGGCCGTAGCCGGCGCGGCCGATCAACCGCAGCGCCGGCGCGGCGGCGAACAGGTCAGGGCCGATGGGGGTGCGGGAGCGCACGAGGAGCGCGTCGTACCCCGGGGCCCGGCGGAGCAGCTCTTCGGACCGAATCCCGGGCCGCCGGTGCACCTCGAAGCCCTCGCGGTGCAGGCGCTCGAGGCCCACGTCGGAGATGTCGTCGCAGACGAGGATGCGGGGGGCGGTCACGCGGCGCTCTATATCACGCCCTCCGTCGATCACGACGGGCGATCCGGCGACGTCAGCGCAGCTCGATGATCCCCGAGTCGAGCAGGAAGTTCAGCGACCCGAGGACGCGGAACTCGTCGAACGTTCCGAGGATGGTCAGCAGCTCCTCGATGGTGATCTCACCGTCGATCTGGCTGATGAGGAACCCGCCGATGGGGTCGAGGCTCAGCTCGAGGATGGACGCGTCCGTCGCTCGGAGGACCGGGACCCGCTCCAAGGGCTCGAGCCGCTCGAGGTACTCGCTCCGCAGTCGGTCCCGCAGGGACGCCACCAGCGCCAGGCCGTCCTCGCGCTCCGGGTCCCGCTTGTGGGCCGCCTCGGCGTGCTTGAGCGCCTCCTCGAGCTTGCCCGCCGCCTCGGCCTCCCGGGCGTGACGGAGGGAGATCTCCACGTCGGGGACGACCGGCTCCGGCTGCACCGCCTCGACCTCGTCGAAGGAGGGCTTCGGGGCGAAGGGAGGCGTCAGCGCGTCTGCGGAGGCATCCGGCGGCGTCGGAGCCGGCAGATCCTCGGACGTGATGGCCGCCATGGCCTCCGTCGCCGGCTCCTCTTCGGTCTCGGTCTGGGCGGTCGCCTCAGGCTCGTCCGTCGCGTTCACGGTGCGCAGGTAGTCCAGCGCCCGGGGGTGGCCCGGCTGCCGCTCCAGCGCTTCCTTCCAACGACTCGTCGCCGCATCGGCGTTGCCGAGGGCGTACTGCACGAGGCCCTTGTCCAGCAGGGCCTCGATCTCGGTGTCCATGCTCACGCTCTAGAGACCCTCGACCGCGCTCAGGGAGTGGGCGGCTTCATCCAGCCGCTCGAAACAGGCGCGCAGGTCGCCCACGTCGCGGGAGTTCATGGCGGCCTTCGCGCCGGACAGGGCGTCCATGATCTCGTGCAGCTGCTCGCCGGTGATCATCGCCTCGGCCGCGGGCAACAGGTCGAGGACGCGCTGGTGCAGGGTCTCCACCTTGTAGACCAGCTCCTGGAGCGACTCCTCCTCGCGCTGGGCGATCTCGTAGCTGTCCCGCTCGCTGATCATCCGCTCGAGGTCCTGATCCGACAGGCCCCCGCTCATGGCGACGGTGATGGACTGCTCCTTGCCCGTGTCCCGGTCCCGCGCCGTCACCGAGACGATGCCGTCCGCGTCGATCGCGAAGGTCACCGCGATGTCGGGCACGCCCTTGCGCGCGGGCCGGATGCCCGACAGCAGGAACTCTCCGAGCAGCTGGTTCTCCGACGCCCGCTCCGACTCCCCCTGGAGCACGACGATCTTCACCGCGCTCTGGTTGTCGTGGACGGTGGTGAAGGAGTGGCTCTTCTGCGTGGGGATGGTGGAGTTCTTGGGGATGAGCGTGCTCACCGCGCCCCCCACCGTCGCGATGCCCAGCGACAGGGGCGTCACGTCGAGGAGCAGCATCTCCATGTTCTCGTCCACGAGGGCCTGACCCTGGACCGCAGCGCCCAGCGCCACGACCTCGTCCGGGTTGATGCCCTTGCTCAGCGGACGACCGAAGAACTCCTCGACCTTCTCCTGGACCAGAGGCGTGCGCGTCTGGCCGCCGACGAGCACGATCTCGTCGATCTCCGCGGGGTTCATGCCCGCGTTCTCCAGGGTGGCGCCGCAGATCTCGACGCAGCGCTCCACAAGGTCCCCGACGAGCTCCTCGAACCGGGCCCGCGACAGGGACTGCTGGAGGTGGATCGGCTGCCCGTCCTTCGTGGCGATGAACGGCAGCGTGACCTCCACCGTGCGCTTGAAGGAGAGCTCGCACTTCGCGTTCTCCGCCGCCTCGCGCAGACGCTGGAGCGCGACCTTGTCCTCCCGCAGGTTGATCCCGTGCTGGGCCTGGAAGGACTCGGCGAGGTAGTCGATGACGCGGCTGTCGAAGTCCTGCCCGCCGAGGAAGGTGTCCCCCGAGGTGGAGACCACCTCGAACACGTCCTCGGAGATGCTCAGCACCGACACGTCGAAGGTGCCGCCGCCGAGGTCGAACACCACGAGGTGACGGGCGCCCTCACGGTCGTAGCCGTAGGCCAGGGCCGCCGCGGTGGGCTCGTTGATGATGCGGATGACGTCGAGGCCCGCGACCTGGCCCGCCTGCTTGGTGGCGGTGCGCTGGGCGTCGTTGAAGTACGCAGGGACGGTGATGACCGCCTTGACGACCTCCTCGCCGAGGTAGTCCTCCGCGATCTTCTTCATCTCCATGAGGATGAAGGCAGAGACCTCCTGGACGGTGAAGCTGCGACCGCCGGCCCGCAGGCGGCAGTCCCCTTCGCTCCCCTCCTCGACCGTGTACGGGGCGAGGTCGACCGTCCGCGAGACCTCCGGGCTGGAGAAGCGGCGTCCGATGAGGCGCTTGACGCCGAACAGGGTGTTCGCGGCGTTGGTGACCGCCTGCCGCTTGGCGATGTGGCCGACGAGGCGCTTGCCGTTCTCGGCGAAGGCGACGATGGAGGGGGTCGTCTGGTAGCCCCCCCGGTTCGGGATGACCACCGGGCCTTTGCTCTCGAAGATCGCCACGCACGAGTTCGTCGTGCCGAGGTCGATACCGATGACCTTCTCCATGCGCGACCCTCGGTTCCCGCTTCCGCTCGCCGCTCACCTCACTGCGGGGTGAGCAGCATCCTCATCCACTACTTCAGACGCTTCAGCGCCTTGCTCGCCTGGGAGTTCTTCTTGTCCAGCTTCAGGACCCGCTCGTAGACGCTCTGGGCACGAGACGTCATCCCCAGATCCCCGTACACGCGGCCAAGCTCCAGGTTGTAGTCCACGTTCCTCGGCTCGAACTCGACCGCCTTCCGAAGAAGCTCGAGGGCGGTCTTCTGCTGGAGCGTGTGCTCCAGCACGAGCTTACCAAACTCGTAGTAGTACTTCCCCTTGGTGGGCTTGCAGTCCACGGCCTTCTGGTAGAGCTCGGCGGCCCGCTTCGTGTCCTCGGCGAGCATCACCTCCTGGGCCTGGCGGTAGAAGTTCTCCGCCTTCGCGTTCCGGTGGTTCGCCGAGGCGCGCTTGTACGCAGTCTTCGCCTTCGGGTTGCGCGGATCGAGCGTCATCGCTCGCTGGTACTGGGCCGCTGCCTCCTCCCAGTTCTCCGCCTCGGCCGCCTCCTTGCCCGCCTTCATGGCCGCCTTCGCCTTCGCGATGCGCTGAGCGAGCTGCTTGCCGAACTTCTGCATGAAGACCGGGCGGGAGCGCTTCTTGAGCTTCTCCTCCCGCGCCGCGCGCTTGACCGCCTCGGCGGCCTGCCGCTTCTTCTCCGCCTCCGGGACGAACGTGACCGTGGTCGACGCCTGGGTGACCGACGCGGCCTTCTCCTGCTCCTCCTCCTTGCCGAAGACGAGCTCGTCGTAGTCGGCGCGGGCGTCGGGGTCGGAGAGGATGCGGTACGCCTCGGTGATCTTGTTGAAGATCACCTCGAGCTTCGCTTTGTACGGCCCCAGGTTCTTCCGATAGAACTTGTCCGGGTGGTACTCCTTGCTCAGGCGGTAGTACGACCGCTTGATCGACTTCGGCTCCGCCGTCCGAGGCAGGAGCAGGATCTCGTAGAAGCTCTTCTCGTCGATCCCGTCGAAGGCCAGGTCGATGGCCATCCGCTGGTCGGTCTTCAGGTCGATGGCGTCGTCGTTGCTGCCCGTGAGCACGCCCTGGACGAACTCCTCGTCCTCCTCCGCCTCGTCGTCCACCTCGATCGCGATCTCGTCGTCGGTGGCCGACAGATCCTCCGCCTCGCTCGACGCGGAGGCGGGAGGGTCGAAGGGGGTGGTCCGGGACATGGACCAACGATGCTACAGGATGTAGCGGGACAGATCCTCGTCCCCGAGCAGCGGCCCGAGGCGCGCTTCCACCTCCACACGGTCGATGGTGACCGTCTCGCCGGCGCGGTCCGGGGCATCGAAGCTCAGCTCGTCCAGCAGCGCCTCCATCACGGTGTGCAGGCGACGCGCGCCGATGTTCTCCTGCCGGGTGTTCACCTCGGCCGCCATCCCCGCGATGCGCTCCACGGCGTCGTCCGTGAACACGAGGCGCACCCCTTCGGTCGCCATGGTCGCCTCGTACTGGCGGACGAGGGCGTTGTCCGGCTCCACGAGGATCTTGCGCAGGTCCTCCACCGACAGGTCCTCCAGCTCCACCCGGATGGGGAAGCGCCCCTGGAGCTCGGGGATGAGGTCGCTCGGCTTGCTCAGGTGGAAGGCGCCCGCGGCGACGAACAGGACATGGTCGGTCTTCACCGCGCCGTGGCGGGTGTTCACCGTGGTCCCCTCGACGATGGGCAGGATGTCCCGCTGGACCCCCTCGCGGGAGACGTCCGGCCCGCGGCGTCCCCCGCCGTCCGTGGAGCCCACCGCGATCTTGTCGATCTCGTCGATGAAGACGATGCCGTCCTGCTCCACCCGGCGCAGGGCCTCGGTGAGCACGGCGTCGTCGTCCACGAGACCGCCCGCCTCTTCGTCCCGGAGCAGCTTGCGCGCCTCCTCGACGGACACCTTCCGCTTCGTGCGCTGGTTGGGCACGAGGCCCTTGAGCATGTCCTGGAGCCCGCCGAGCTGGTCCATCCCCTGGGCGCCGAACACCTGCATCCCCGGCGTCGAGGTCCGCTTCTGGACCTCGATCTCCACCTGGCGCTCGTCCAGGTGGCCGTTGCGGAGCATCGTGAGGAGCTTCTCCCGCGTGCGCTGATTGCGCTCCTTCTCCGCCTGGTCCGCGGTGGGGGCCGGCGGGGGGTAGAGCGCGTCGAGGACCCGGTGGTCGGCGCGGTCGGCCGCGGCATCCCCCACGTCGGACTCGAGCTCGCTGCGCACCATGTGGATCGAGGCCTCCACGAGGTCCCGGATCATCGACTCCACGTCCTTTCCGACGTAGCCCACCTCGGTGAACTTCGTGGCCTCGACCTTGATGAAGGGCGCGGAGACGAGCTTGGCGAGGCGCCGCGCGATCTCCGTCTTGCCGACGCCGGTGGGGCCGATGAGGACGATGTTCTTCGGGGCGATCTCGTCGCGCAGCGGGCCCTTGACCTGCTTGCGGCGCCAGCGGTTGCGCAGCGCGATGGCCACGGCCCGCTTCGCAGCCTTCTGACCGATGATGTACCGGTCCAGCTGCTCGACGATGGCGGCGGGGGTCAGGGCGGCGCCGTCGGCGGGGACGGCGGGGCGGTCGTCGGGGGAGTGGATCTCCACGGTCACTCCGGCAGGCTGAGCAGGGTCACGTTCTGGTTGCTGTAGATGCAGATGTCGCCGGCGATGGCCATGGCCTTGGCCGCGACCTCCTTCGCCGAGAGCTCCGTGTTCTCCAGCAACGCGCGGGCGGCGGCGAGAGCGAACGAGCCACCGGAGCCGATGGCGGCGGCGCCCCCGTCGGGGTCGAGGACGTCTCCCGAGCCGGTGATCACGAGGGTGCGCTCGGCGTCGGCGACGACGAGGAGCGCCTCGAGATTGCGCAGATACTTGTCCGTCCTCCACTCCTTGGCGAGCTCGACCGCCGCCCGGGGCAGGTTCCCCGGCGACTGGGACAGGCGGCCCTCGAACTTCTCGAAGAGCGTGATGGCGTCGGCGGTGGACCCGGCGAACCCGGCGAGCACGGATCCGTCAGCGAGGGTGCGCACCTTGCGGGCGGTCCCCTTCACCACGGTGTTGCCGAGGGTCACCTGGCCGTCGGCGGCGAGGGCGACGCCGTCGGGGCGCCGCACACACAGGACTGTCGTCATCGATCGTCTCCGCCGTCGTCCGCGCCCCGGGGGTGGCACCGGCGGTGCACCGAGAGGAGGGCGTCGGTCGACAGGTGGGTGTACTGCTGAGTGGTGGAGAGCGAGGCGTGGCCCATCATCTCCTGGATGCTGCGCAGGTCCGCGCCGCCGGCCAGCAGGTGCGTGGCGAAGCTGTGGCGCAGGGCGTGGGGGTGGACGTCCTTGGGCACGCCGGACACGAGGCCGCGCTTCTTCACGATGCGGGCAGCGGATCGGGCGGTGAGGCGACCGCCGCGGGCGTTGAGGATCAAGGCGTCGGTCTCCGGGGCGAGCAGGGAGCGCAGGGGGAGCCAGTCGGCGACGGCGTCGCGGGCGGCGGTCGACAGGGGGACCACCCGCTCCTTCTTGCCTTTGCCCAGCACGCGCACCTCGCCTCTTGTGAGGTCGAGCTGGCCGATGTCAAGCCCCACGCACTCCGAGACCCGCAGCCCGGAGCCGTAGAGGAGCTCGACGAGCACGGCGTCCCGGGCCTCCAACAGCTCGCGTCGAAGGGTGGGCGCCGCCGGGGTGTGATCGGCGAGCGTCGCCGCCTCGGACTCGCTGAGGACGTGGGGCAGCGTGCGGGCACCCCGAGGAGAGGCCAGGGCCCGGGCGGGGTTGCGGTCGTCGCCCCGGGACTCGGCGAGCCAGTCGAAGAAGCCGCGCACCGCGGAGAGCTTGCGGGCCCGGGTGGTGGCGGCGTCGTCCGCGCGGGACGCGAGGAAGCGGCGCAGGGTGCGGGTGTCCACCGCGTCGAGGTCCCGGACACCCAGCGAGTCGAGGAACACGAGGAGCTGGGTGAGGTCGTTCCGGTAGGCGTCGAGCGTGTGAGGGGACAGGCCCCGCACCGCCTCGAGGTGGACGAGCCAGGCGTCGAGGGACTTGGACGGGCTCATCCGGCTCGGGACGCCACCGGCAGGTGGTCCGAGCGGCGCAGGACACCCTGCTCCTCGGCCCAGGCCCCAAAGCGGGCCACTGCCTCCTGCCCGCGGACGATCCGGCGCGCCTTGCGCTCCTTCTTCTTCACCCTCTGGGTGTCTTCGGGCAGCAGCCCGAAGTTCACGTTCATGGGCTGGAAGTTCTTGCTGTCCCCGTGGGCGAGGTAGTCGAGGAGCCCGCCGAACATCGTGCCGATGGGCGGCGGGGTCAGGGTGCGACCCTCGCGCTCCGCGACCACGTTCAGCGCCGCCCACAGCCCCATGGCCGAGCTCTCGGTGTAGCCCTCGCAGCCGATGAGCTGGCCGGCCAGCGAGATGGACGGGCGCGCCCGCAGGCGCAGGCCCCGGTCGAGGAGCTTCGGGCTGTTGATGAACGTGTTCCGGTGCACGGAGCCGAGCCGGAGGAACTCGGCGTTCGCGAGGCCGGGGATCAGGCGGAAGACCTCGGTCTGGGCGCCGTAGCGGAGCTTCGTCTGGAAGCCGACCATGTTCATGGCGGCGCCGTGGGCCGTCTCGCGCCGCAGCTGCACCACGGCCCAGGCGCGCCGGCCCGTCCGCGGATCGGTCAGCCCCACGGGCTTCATGGGCCCGAAGCGCAGGCTCTCCCGGCCCTTGCCGGCGATGGCCTCGATGGGCTGGCAGCCGCCGAAGTACTTCTCCTTCTCGAAGTCCTTGCTGGGCACCTGGGGCGCGGCGAGGAGGGCGTCGATGAACGCCTCGTACTGCTCCTTGTCCATGGGCAGGTTGAGGTAGTCGCCGTCGCTGTCCTCGTCGTCGTAGCGGTTCGCCCAGAACGCCACGTCCATGTCGACGGTCTCGGAGTTCACGATGGGGGCGATGGCGTCGTAGAAGTACAGATCGTCGTCGGTGGTGACGGCGGAGAGCTCGGCGGCGAGCGCCTCGGACGTCAGGGGGCCGGTGGCGATGATGGTGCGCTGGTCGGCCGGCGGCAGCGCGGTGACCTCCTCGCGACGGATGTCGACGCAGCCGAGGTCGCCCAGCGAGCGCGTGATGACGTCGGCGAAGACCTCCCGGTCGACGGCCAGGGCTCCCCCCGCGGGGACGTGAGCCGCGCGCCCGGCGGCGACGATGAGGCTGCCGAGGTGGCTCAGCTCCTCCTTGAAGATGCCGGGCGCCGTGTGGGGCATCTTGCTGCCCAGCGTGTTGCTGCACACGAGCTCCGCGAGGCGGTCGGTCTCGTGGGCCGGCGTCTTGCGGACGGGGCGCATCTCGTGGAGCACCACCGGGATGCCGCGGGAGCCGAGCTGCCACGCGGCCTCCGAGCCGGCGAGTCCCCCGCCGATGACGTGGACGGGCCCCTCGGTGGGGACGTTGGGGGCGGCCTCGGCCTCAGTGGAAGGCAACGCGCCACTCCTCGTCCAGGAACCCGCGGGTCTCCTTGTCGAGCTCGCCCTGGCGCTCGAAGAGCACGCTGGCGACGACGCGCCGGACGTCCTCGAGCCCCACGTTCAGGGAATCGGGGGCCTCCTCGAGGAGCAGGTCGAGGACGTGGTCCTCCATGTCGGCGGTGAGGTAGCCGAGGTCGCGCAGGCCGACGAGGAAGCTCGAGGCAGCGTCCGAGAGGTTGAGGACGGGGACCTCGGTCCGGCGCGGTCCGTCGACCCGGGGCAAGCCCAGCGCCAGGCGCGCGTCGTCGGCGGCGAAGCCCGCGGACAGGAGAGCCTCGAGCCGGGCCTCCGGGCTGTCGGGCCAGCGACCTCCGATGACCAGACGGCCCACGTGGGCGAGGATCTCTTCCTGACTCATGCGCGCCTCCTCAGCGGTTCGCGGCCCAATAGATGGCGCACGGAGCGCGCTCCGTCCAGTGGTGTCGCGCAGACAGTGATGCGGGTTGCCGTCCGCAGGCCGGGGGGCCATGGTGGGCGCGGCTCCGGCACCTCTCCCTTCGCTCCTCCCTCCTCCGCGCCGCCGCAGCCTCCCGACCCGCGCTCAGGAGGCACCCATGCACTTATCCGTCGCCGTCCACCGGGCGGCGCTGCGTGAGCAGCGTCGATCCCGCGACCAGCTCACGTCGTCCTTCCGCTGCTCGGACCCGGTCCGGGCGGTGGGTCCCCTCGATCCCCGCTACCCGCCGGATCTGCACCACAAGCCGCTGCGACCGGCGGCCCCGGCGCTGTTCGTCCGGGGCCCGGAGTTGCCCTCGCCGGAGGAGTCCGTGGCCATCATCGGGGCCCGGCGCTGCACCGAGACGGGGCGGGCCGTGGCCCGGATGCTCGCGGTCGGCCTCGCGGAGGCAGGGGTCGTGGTGGTGTCCGGTCTCGCGCTGGGGATCGACGCCGCGGCGCACGAAGGCGCCATCGACGCCGGTGGTCGGACCCTGGCCGTGCTGGCCTCTCCGGTGGACCGGCCGACCCCAGCGGCGAACGCGCGCCTCGGCGAAGAGATCGTGGACTCGGGAGGGTGGCTGGTGTCCGAGCGTCCTCCGGGGGCGGTCGTGCGGGCCTCCGAGTTCCCGCGACGGAACCGGCTGGTGGTCGCGATGAGCGCAGCGGTCGTGGTGGTGGAGGCGGGGTTGCCGAGCGGGACCCTGGGGACGGTGGCCCGCGCCCTCGATGCAGGCCGGGAGGTGGGGGTGGTGCCGGGATCGGTGCTGTCGCCCGCGAGCCGGGGGGCGAACGCGCTGCTGCGGGCCGGGGCGACGCCGATCACCTCGGTGGACGACGCGCTGGCGCTGCTGGGGAGGGCCCGGGCCGTGGCGCGGAGGGGTCGAGACCCGGCAGAGGAGGCGGTCCTCGCCGCGGTCCCCGGCGCCGAGGCGCCGCTCGAGGACTGGATCGCTGGCAGCGGGCTCCCCGGGGACGAAGCCCGCAGCGCGATCCTCAGGCTGCTCGCACGCGGAGCCCTACGCCGTCACCGGCGAGGACTGAGGAGGGTGCTGTGAGCCCGCGGGGCCGGAGGCGCCCGAAGTCAGTCGATGCGGCTCGTGATCCGGTCGCCGACCTTCACGTCCGTGGCCTGGTCGGTCATCACCGCCATCGCCACGTTCTCGTCCGCCGAGAAGACGACGAGGCGCCCGATGACCTGGTCCGGGAGCGAGTTGTCGAAGTCGCGGGGGCGGCGGGCGAGCCCGTCACCGCGGCGAACGACGTAGAAGGTGGTCCCGCTCTGTACGCCGTCGGACTTGCCCCGGTCGATGAACACGACCTGGTTGCTCTGGACGAGGAGGTTCTCGTCGTGGAGCTTGTCGATGACGAAGCCGTCCACCAGGGAGGAGAGCTCACCGGTGCGGATGCTGCCGCTCACGGGCAGGCGGTCGGTGATGAGGTCACCGCGCATGACCTCGCTGTGGGACTCGACCATGACGCCGGTCACCCACTTGTCTCCGACGTCGGAGACCATCACCTCACCCGCGACGCGGTAGATGTGACCGAGGCGGGCGCTGCGCACCTCCGGGTGCCGCGCCTCCTTCTGGTGCCGGTAGACCGTGTAGACGTCACCGCAGTTCACGTCGCCTGTGTTGCGGAAGCGCATGTAGACCACGTCGGAGCTGGCCAGAAGCTGCTTGCTGGCGGCCGCCTGGTCGATCACGCCGAGAGGCTCGATCTCCTGGCGCATCATGATCCCCGGCGAGCGCAGGGTGACCTCGGACCCGGTGTCCGCGAACGGCACGTACAGCTCGCAGTCACGCTCGGTGGCGATGAAGTGCACGAGCGGGGTGAAGCTCTCGTCGAAGGCGAGCTCGTCGCCGCGGTCGCTGTCGACCACGATCGCCGGCGGCCGGACGTCGGTGCCCGGCTGGAAGCGCAGGCGCTGGCCCGGGTAGATGTAGTGAGGGTTCGTGACCTCGTCGTTGTTGATCGACCACAGGGTCGGCCAGTACTGCGGGTCGTTGAAGAACTGCTGGCAGAGGTCCCACAGCGTGTCGCCGTCGACCACCTCGTAGACGTCGCCGCCTCCCCCCGAGTCGAGGGAGTTCAGGTCCACCGCGGTCTGGGCCGTGGCGAGGGTGGCGGCTCCGAGGAGCCCGGCAGAGAGGACGCCCGCGGCGAGGAGATGTCGGCTCAGCATGCTCAACTCCGATCCGGGCCGCGCTCACGTGCGTCGATGCCCTTCTCCGACACGCATTGTCGAAAAGGGCGTCGATCGTGTCAAGGCGACCACGCCGGCTGGCCCGCGAGGGCGCGCGCGGGCTCAGTCCAGGTCGACGAAGAGCGTGTCCTTGACACCCGAGTCCACGAACCGCTGCAGAGCGACCCGCTCGGGCTCCGAGAGATCGAGGAACTGCACCCCCATGCCGCCGGGGAGCCCCCCGGACCCTCCGGTGGGCCGCACCCACCTCACGACGGCTCGGTAGGTCCGCGCGGACGTCCCCATGAGCGTGAGTCGGATCTCCAGCTCGTCGCCGATGGCGAACGGGGCGGACGTCGCGACGAAGAGCCCTCCCTGGGAGATGTTCTCCGTGAAGCCCGTGAAGAACGTGTCGTCGCTGAAGAGGTCGACCCGGACCTCCACGGACGTCCGTCGGTCGATCCTTCGCTCAGCTCCACCCTTGATCGCTGCGCTGCTCATGACTCCCTTCATCGGCGGTCTGATGGTGCGCTGTAGGACGATCTGGGGACGAGGCGGAACTCGACGCGGCGGCTCGCCGACCAACGCTCCTCCGCGGAGGTCCCGGCCCCCGGAGACAGGGGGCGGCTCTCCCCTTCCCCGATCGCCGAGAGCCGGTCGGGCTCCACCCCCGCCCGCACGAGCGCACGGAGCACGGCGCGGGCGCGGGACTCGGACAGATCCCGGTTGTAGGCGGTGGCGCCAAGGGGATCAGCGTGGCCCGCGATCTCGACGTCCGTGTCGGGGTGGCTGCGGATCCACTGGGCGATGGCGTCGAGCACGGGCCGGGCCTCCTTGCGGATCCGGGCAGAGTCGAACTCGAACAGCACGCGCGCCTCGAGCGACGCGACCCGCCCGACGAGCCGCAGGCCCCAGGGCTCGCCCTCCCGCGGCCCGGCCACGGGCGGCTCCTCGACCGTCGGCGCCGGCTCATCGGCGGGCTCCTCGACGCGGGGGACGTCCTTGGCGGGGGGAAGGATCGGGAAGCCGATCCCCACCGAGACGAACAGTCGCCCCTCGGGCGTCCCGACGCCGCGGCCAAGGCCGAGGCCGCCGCCCGCCTTCAGCTGAAGCCGCCCGCGGCGATCCGGCACGACCGACACATGCCCGAGCCACTCGCCGTAGCGCCCGTTCGCGCCACGCCCGAAGGCCCCGACCACCTCGGCGCCGACCCGCACGCGGTCGTGCGGGTCCCAGTGCAGGGCGGCGCCCAGCGTGAGCTCGCCTGCGAGATCGACGTCGAGGAGCTCCGTGCGGGGGCGGAACCGCCAGCCAGCCTGCACTGCCGCGGCGAGGCGGAGCAGCGGCACCTTCGGCCACGCCATCCGCTTCTCGAGGATCACCCGGGGCTCCACCGTGGGCCGCGCTTCGCCCACGAGGGAGCCTTCCCGAGCCGTGGGGAAGCTGACGGGCGCGGCGAGGGCGACCCCGAGGAACCGGCGGGTCGGGTCGAGGATCATCACGTGCGGGAGGACGCGCACGTCGCCGAGGCCGCCCCGCCCCAGCGGGGCCCGCGACGTCGGATCGACACCCTTCTGGTCGATCACGACCGGCAGGTCGATCCCGATGCGGACCCGGTCGCCGATCGTGGCTGCACCGCGCACAAAGCCGGTCAACCGGGTGCGAACGACCGGCTCGATGGTCACCCCATCCAGGGTGAACATCAGCTCGTCGCGGGCGAAGGTCAGGAAGAGGGAGGCATCGAGACGCCACGGGGCGCCCGGGTGGACCGCCTCCACCATGGCCCCGCCGGTGGGGACCAGCGCCGGGCGGAACCGCTGGGTGTCCACGGCCTCGGTGGACTCGGCGGCATCGGCGGGGACCACCGCGAGCGTGGAGGCCGCGAGCAGGACGGTCGGCAGGCTGGGCCCTGGCAGGCGCCTCCGCTGGCGTCGGCCGACGAGCAGTCCGAGGAGCCCGAGGACCGCCCAGGCGGGCCCGCCGGACGACGGGCTCGCGTCGCAGCCGCAGCCTCCCCCGGCGAGTCCGTGCTCGTGGGGCCCCGCGTCGTCGGCGCTGTCGTCGTCGTCGGCGCTGTCGTCGTCGTCGGCGCTGTCGTCGTCGTCCGCGCTGTCGTCGTCGTCGGCGCTGTCGTCGTCGTCCGCGCTGTCGTCGTCGTCCGCCGCGTCGTCGTCGTCCGCCGCGTCGTCGTCGTCCGCCGCGTCGTCGTCGTCCGCTGCGTCGTCATCGTCCGCCGCGTCGTCGTCGTCCGCCGCGTCGTCGTCGTCCGCCGCGTCGTCGTCGTCCGCCGCGTCGTCGTCATCGGCGCTGTCGTCGTCATCCCCGCCACACCCCTGCCCGGGGAACACGCTCGGGTCCTCGTCGTCGCAGTCCCCGTCGAACTCGGAGAAGCCGTCGCCGTCGTTATCCACCGAACCGAACACCGCGATCCCGATGTCGTCGATCCCGAAGCCATCCTCGGCTGCGCCCCCGCTGATCACGATCTCGTCGGTCGGCACGGAGAACCAGAGCGCCGCGAACACCCCTCCGGCGACCGACTCCCCTCCCCCGGCCACCGTCAGCGTCTCCGTCGTCTCCCCGTCGACGCGAGCCTCCACCGTGAGCTCTTCCCCCACGTCCACAAACCACGCCGAGACCACCCACTGCGCCTCGGCGAAGCTCACGGTGAGCTCCGAGCCCGTCTGCGGCCCGAACCCGGTCACCGCGAGCCGGGTCCCCCGCCCAGGCGTCCCGAACGCCCCCGGGAGGATCACGGTCGGCGCCGCGGAGCTGAACGTGAGGCCGTAGCTCGCCAGGTTCCCCGCCAGGGCCGTCCCCATGGGGAGGGCCTCGAAGTCCTGGACCGCCACGATCCCCGCCCCCGGGAAGAGGGCGAGGGCCGCCGCATGGTCCGCCTCGTCATCGATCACGGCCGCGGCTGCCGACGAAGGGCAGACCAAGCTCGCGAACAGGCACAGGCCGAAGGTCAGACGCACAGGCGGCTTCATCGGCGGGGATCCTGGCCTCTTGACCCCATACCGCTCGATGGCTCCGCTCGGGGAGAAGGCGTGCGTCCTCGCCTCTCGGGTGACGCGCGCCCGAGGCTCGATCATCGCCTCAAGTCGGCCCGCTGCGTCCCGATGAAGGACTCACGGGGTGGGGAAGGGACGATCGGGAGACATGAACACTCGCCGCAGACCCAGCGCCACGGAGTCAGACGATGAAGACGTCTTCGGCGAGCTCGTCGACACATTCGCGAGGCCCATTCGGGACGAGGTCGCGATCCGGCTCGATCGTGGCCCGGACGATGTCCGCTTCCACCGCCTCCTTACGGAGCTCCTCCAGGACTGCGACGCCCAGTTGACCCCCCACATCGCCCGCCGCGCCGCGGCGGAGCTCAAGGGGGAGGTCGCGAGCTGGCTGGCGCGTCAACGGGACGGTGACGCCGTCCGCTCGGCAGAGATGGCCCTGCTCGTGACGCGGATGGCCTCCGCCCTCGACCGGGGGCAGGGAGCCGACGCCGACTTCTTCGAAGACATGGACGCGGGCCTCGCCCAGCTCCGGACGATGTCGGACGGCGACACCCGCGGAATCACCGAGCGACTGGCGACCGCGGTCGGCGAGCTGACGGCGCGCCTCCACCGCCAGCGTGAAGCCGCCGAGGAGCGAGCCGGGGAGCTCGCGGGGATGGTCAAGGCCCTCCGAGAGGAGCTCCGCGTAGCCAAGGCCCACGCCAAGGAAGACCCGCTGACCGGGCTCCTCAACCGGGGTGCCTTCGACGAGCGGCTCCAGGACGCCCTCGCCCGCGCGGCAGCCGAGGACCACTGCTTCTGCCTCGTCTTGGTGGACCTCGACCACTTCAAGTCCGTGAACGACACCCACGGGCATGTCGCCGGAGACCGGGTGCTCAAGGTGGCCGCCGACGTGCTCTCCAAGGGCGTGCCCGAGTCCCTCGGCGTCGTGGCCCGCTACGGCGGCGAGGAGTTCGGCCTGATCCTCCACGTGGGTGCCCGCGAGGGCACGAAGGTCGCCGAGCGGCTCCGGGTGACCCTCGAGCAGAAGTTCATCCCGGCGCGGGGGGAGATGATCATCCAGACCGCCTCGTTCGGGGTCGCGCAAGGGGCGCGGTCCGACACGGCGGACTCGATCATCCACCGCGCCGACCAGTGCCTCTACGCGGCCAAGCGGGGTGGGCGGAACCAGGTCGTGACCGCGGGGCTGGGAGATCCCGGCAGCACCATCGAGGTGCCCGAGGACATCCCGACGGAGCCGCCGGGCGGGGGGCGTGGCAAGCCCAAGAGCGCCGGGCGAGCCGCCCTGCTCACTGCACTACGAACTCGGAGAAGTGGACCTCGGTGACCAGCCCCGTCGGGAACGACCGCTTCACCAGTCGCCGGAGGGTCGCCCGGACCGCCTCCGCCCCGCCCGGGCGGCTCAGCTCCTCGACCGTCCGCGCGCCGACCGTCGTGACGACGAGGTCCCGGGCGCGCACCCTCGCCGCCGGGTAGAGCTCGAACCGCTCCGCATCGGTGACGGTCAGGACGACCGACACCCGCACTGACCGTGGCTTGGCCGCCTGGTCGGGGCCCACGTGCAGCGTCCCGAGCTTCACGTCCACGCCCGTCACCACCACCGGCGCGAACTCCTCGACCGCGTACTCCTGGTTCGTCGCCATCCGGGCGGCGACCGCCGCGAGCCCATCCGTGGCCGCGCTGCTCTCCTGCAGCGCCAGAGCGACGGCGCCGAATTGCACGAGGCCCGCCACGGCGACCAGCGCCGCTCCCACACCCAACACCTGGAGGCCTCGACCGACGGCGTCGACCTGGAGCTCGGGCTCCGTGCCTTCCGCGCTCGGCGCGCTCACCGCCGCCTCCGGGTCGGCTCGCGGCGACGAGGGCTTCGGAGGGTGACCTCGGAGGGCGCCGGCTCGAGGAGGCGTCGCTTCTGGGGCGGGGCCTCCTCGTCGGGCTCACGCGGCTCTGGGGGCGACGAGGGGGGATTGGGCGGTGGGGGCTGCGTCCAGACCATCCCGGCCGCGAGCACCCGGATCTGGTCGCCTGGCCGGTCGTAGCCCGGCGCCTCCGAGTACTCCGCGCTGATTCCCCGGGGGACCACACGGACGACGATGCCTTCCCGAGGGATCTCCAGGTGCACGGCGAGGGCGCTGGCGAGGCGATCCCCGCGTCGCCATGCCAGGGTCACCGGATCCAGGTAGCGCCAGGTGTCGACCGACCCGTCGGGCAGGGAACCGCCGACCACCATCACCTCGTCACCGGGCGGCGCGGCCGCGGGCAACGACGTGGGCTCTCGGAGTCCGTCCACGGGGACGACGGGCTCCCCCGGGGCAGGACCGAACGGCCGGTCCTCCTCCGCCGACAGGGCGCGCGAGGCGTCCGCGACCTCGGCTCCGAGCTCGGGGAACCGGCCGTGGACCTCCACGGTGATGGGGAGCTCCATGGACACCAGGCCGGCCAGCCACCGGGAGAGCAGGGTGCGGCCCCGAGCCGGCAGGTCCACGTCTTCGTCCCCGAAGAGATCGGTCCGGGCGAACGTGACCCGGACATCCACCGGCCGCTCGGAGACGGCCCCCGTCGTCCTCACGCGATCCCCCACGTGCACCTCCTCGGGGGGGGCACCGGACTCATCCAGGGCCGCGGGCATCGGCACCGCCGGATCCCCGGTGCGGGTCGTCACCGCGACCCCCTCCCCGACGGAGAGCACCGTCAGCGAGGCGACCTCGAACCACACGGCCGCCTCGCGGTATGAGGCCTCGCCGCGGGCCGCGGGGGCGCGGCGCCAGACGGTGAGGACCGTGCCCGGCCCGACGGCCGGTTCCTCGCCGAGCTCGACGATCTGGTGTTCGCCCTGGATGGCCACCACCGTCCCCGCGGAGCGCGGCGATGCGAACGCCGCTCCCGCGGAGAGAACCCCGAGCAGGACTCCGAGCCACGGATTGTACCCCTTCATCTCAACCTCCTCAGAAGAGCACCGTCGCGCCGAGGGACAGCCCCGCCGCCGAGAAGTCCGCGCCCTCGGCACCGACGTTGTTGGCAGCGCGCCCCCAGCCTTCGACATAGACGTAGACATCCGACAGCGCGGGCACCCCCGCCATCGTCCCCTGCCACTGGACCTCGGGGAACGGGACCCGGACCTGGACTCCCCCTCCTCCGTGGACGGCCGCCTTGACCCAGAAGAACTCCTCATCGGGCTCCCGCGGCTTGCGGGAGTCGACGACCTCCTCCTCGGCCTCCTCATCCTCCTGCGGGTCCGCGGCGGGGGAGAACACCCTCTCCCATGCCATGACCACGCCGGCCCCGGCGCGCACATAGGGCACCACCGGCTGGTCGCGCACGAGCGCGAGGCGCAGGGTCCCCTCGATGGCGAGGGGCGCCTGCCACAGGACCGTGTCCGGGGGAGCCACTCCGGTGGGCGCGACGCCGACACCGCGACGCCGACTCACCCCACCGCGGATGCCCACCCCCGCCCGCTCCCCGAACAGCCAGGCTCCCCACACCTCGAGCGCGAGCGGCTCCCGGAGGCCGTGCACGGTCTGCATGTCCTTGTTCAGGGCCCGGACCAGGTCGATCTGGACGCCCGCCTGGACCACTCGGGACAGGGTGGGGGGCGGAGCCTCGGGCAGGACCACCTCCTCGAGGGACGGGACGGCCGCCAGACAACACGCCGCGAGCAGCCAGGAAGGCGTCACCGCTCGGCCCGCTGGCGAAGACCCACGCGCTGCAGGTCGAACACGAGGCGCACCAGCCGCTCCCGCGCCGCTGGCGACATGTCGACGAACTCGATCCCGATGTTCACGGCGCCGCCCTCGGGCTCCGCCCGGCGGACGACGCCCCGCGCCCGAAACGGCGTACACGGCCCGTGGGTCAACACGCGGAACCAGACCTCGACCTCGGCACCGACGGGGAGGTCCGCGCGACCGACGTAGCCGATCCCGCCGGCGGAGATGCTCGCCTCGACGAGCGACTCGGGGCTCCAACCGACCCCGTCACGCTCCCGGACGACCTCCCCCACCAGCCGATCGAGGAGATCGAGGGTGCGGTCGATGAAGGAACGCCCCGCGCCGTCGAGTTCCTTGCGGTAGCGGGTGGCCGTCGAGGCCAGGTCTTCGTAGGCCGCGACCAGCTCCGTCGCCGGCACCTGATCCGGCGCCTGCGGTGCGATGCGGAGCCTGAACCTCAGGCTCGCGAGAACCCGGAAGTGGCTTCGCCGCTCGACGTCGTTGGCGGCGCTGCGGAACCTCTTGACGCTTTCCTTCATGTCGACTCCGGTCAGTTGCCGGAGAAGAAAGCGAAATACGTGCCAAGAGGCCCCGAGGGGCGGATCCGATCAGGGAACCTCAAGCAGAGCGCTCGATGTACCGCCCCCGGCTCGCCGAGAGCCACTGGCCCGTGGCTCCGTACCCCTTCAGCCCCCGCCGGGTCGCAGTGATGCGTCCACGCCGGGTCTGAAGGCTCTCGACTCCGAGGGCCGCTGCCTCTTCGAAGGCCGTCCGGGCAGCCTGGAGCCGGGCGATGAGCTCATGCCCCCCCGGCGACCGCCCCGCGGCCCGCAACGCGTCGCCGCCGAGCTGCCTCACCGAGGCGTCGAGTTCTTGACACCGCTCGGCGAACTCCCGCGTCAGGGGATCGCCGGCGCGCAGCCGCTCCGCACCCTGTTCCAGGTGCTCGGAGTAGGAGAGCAGCCAGGCGAGAGCCGGGGTGCTCACCCTTCGCCTCGCTCCGCTCGGGCCATGTCGACGGCCATCACCCAGGTGTCCCGCACGTGGCGCAGGATGCGCAGCGCATCGGGGAGACCCTCCTCGTCGCCCGTCAGGGCGTCGGTGAGCCGTCGGTTGATGAACATGTAGAGACGGAGCATGTTGAACGCCATCTCGCCCCCGTAGTCCACGTTCAGCGTGTTCGAGAGCTCCGCCACGATGCGGCGGGCCTTCTCGAGACCGCGCTTGCGCTTGACGGGGTCCTGCTCCAGGCGACTGGCTTCTGCCGCGCGCACCGCCTCGTTCACGAGGAGGACCAGGGTGTCTTCGGGACCGGAGGCCCGCACGCTCGCAGAGCGGTAGGCGTTGAGCTTGTGTGCCATCTGTTTCCTCTGCCTCAGTCGTTCTTGTTCAGGGCGGCAAGTTGCTGGTCGAGATAGTCCGCGGTGGCCTGGTAGCGAGAGAGGGTCAACTCCATCGCCACGAACTGTGCCTCGAGATCTTCCTGGTACTCGAGGAGCAGCTCTTCCCTCTCCTCGACCCGGTCCGCGAGGTCGTCCATCCGGGCGTCGAAGCCTTCGAGGCGGGGCTGGATGAGCCCGTCGTCGGGGTCGGCCACGATGTCGATCTCGGCGAGGAGCGCGGTGAACATCCCGTCGTCGCCGACCAACATCGCGTAGACGTCGTCGCCCGACTGGGCGAGCGCGTCGACGAACGTGCTCGAGGTGAACCCGACCTGACCGGTCTGGTCCGTCTCGATCCCGAGCGCGCGGAGGCCGGTCAGGCTCCCCACACCCTCGGTGGAGCTCACGATGTCCTGGAGCCGCCGCGCCACGGAGCGGAGCGTCGAGTCCCCGGCGAGCGGCCCACCGCCCCCCTCCTCCGGCGACCCCGACTGGGCGTCGACGAAGCTGCGCAGCTCGTTGTAGGCGTCGATGACGGACGACACCGTCTCGGCGGTCGTCTCCGCGTCTCCGGCCACCGTGACCGTCACCGGCCCGGTGGTGACGCCAGACAGGTTGAGGGTCACCCCCGGGATCACGTCGGCCGGGGTGTTGCTGTCCACGAAGACCGAGGTCCCGGCGACCGTCAGCTCGGCGTCGGACGACGCCTGCACCTGGCTCATCACGAGGTCGGTGCCCCCCGTGCCGGTGGTCGTCATCGCGGTCTGCACCTCGTTCGCGGCGCCCGTCGCCGACGACTGCACGACGAGCTGGAACGGGTTGGCCCCGGTGCCCGTGTCGAGCACGTAGGCCTGGGCCCCCGCCACGTTCTCGTTGATGTACTCCACGAGCCCGTCGAGGGTGTTCGTGCCGCTGGCCGCGTCGATCGTGACCTGCGTGAGGGTCCCGCCGACGTCGATGTCGAGCGTCCCGTCGTTGATCGTGTCCGTGGTGGCCGCGAACCCCGCGGAGCGATCGATGCTGCCCTGGGCCAGGGACACGACCTCGACCCCGTACGCGCCCGGGATCGCGTCTCCCGAGACGGAGGCATCCAGCTCCGACGGGGCTCCGCTCGTGGCGGTGAAGGCGGCGAGCTCCCCTGTCGTGTCTGCGGCCTCGATCGCCGTCTGGAGGTTCGACAGGAGGGTATTGAGCTGCTGCATCGCCTCGCGCTGCGCGCTCAGATCGGCGAACTGCTCCTGAAGCTGGACGATCGGCTGCCGCGCCGCCGACACCAGCTGGGAGACGATCGCGCCGGTGTCGATGCCAGAGACGATTCCCGCGACGCCGGTCATGTCAGCTCCTCCCCTCGAAGAGCAACCCGCTCGGGATCGAGGCGCGGTCGGTGGCCTCGAGGAACTCGTCCGACGGGAACTGCTGGATCACCTGGTCGGCGCCGTCGACGACCTGCACCACCACGTGCTTCCACGAGTCGTCCCAGGCGATCCGGACGTCGAGGGGCGTGTCGTCCAGCCGCGCGCGCGCCTCGGCGACGCGCTGCTTCAGGAGCTCCTCGCGGGTCTCCTCGGCCGCCTCGGGGGCGGCCGCTTCGGCCGCGGGGGGCTGCACCGGCGAGAGAGAGACGTGGGAGGCCGTGAGGGCCGCGGCCGGGCTCGTCCGCTCCGCCCCGGCGGCCGGCCCGCGGGTGTCCAAGCGCGTACGCCCGCCCCCGAGGGCGAGCTGGCCAGGTTCGATGGAGCGAATCGGGTCCATTCCGGTCACCTCGTGGGAGGGTCACGGGCCGGCCCCGGGCGCCACCTGGCGCCCGGGGCGACTCGGAGGGTCTACTACTGCAGCAGCTGGAGCGCCGCCTGGGGTCCCTGGTTCGCCTGGGCGAGGACCGAGGTCCCAGCCTGGGAGAAGACCTGGTTCCGCGTGAGCTCCGCGGTCTCGGCCGCGAAGTCGACGTCCCGGATGCGGGACTCCGCCTCGATCAGGTTCTCCGTGTAGCTCTCCAGGTTGTGCATCGTGCTGGTCAGCCGGTTCTGCGCGGCACCGAGCTGGGCGCGACCGGTGTTGATGCTGTCCAGCGCCACGTCGAACGCGGTGATCGCCGTCTGGGCGTTGCCGGCCGACCCGAAGTCGACGGTGCCGGTGTCGATCGCCAGCGCCGCGGTGTTCGCGTCCACGAGGCTCACCGAGATGCGGTCGTTCGCCGTGTCGAAGATCCCGACCTGCACCGACAGCGAGGTCGTCGACCCATCCGTGAGGTTGAGGCCGTTGAAGTTCGTGGTGTCGGCGATCCGGTCGATCTCGTCCTGCAGCGCCGTGAGCTCCGTCTGGAGGTAGCCACGCTCCGTGCCCTGGATCACGCCCGACGAGGCCTGCACGGCCAGTTCGCGCATGCGGGTGACGACGTCGGAGATCTCCTGGAGCGCGGCCTCAGTGGTCTGCACGACCGAGACACCGTCCATGGTGTTCCGCTTCGCCTGGTGGAGCGACTTGATCTCCGCCCGCATGCTCTCGGAGAGGGCCAGCCCGGCGGCGTCGTCCGCCGCCTTCGTGATGCGGAGACCGGAGGAGAGGTGCTCGAAGTTGCTCCGGAGCCGGTCCTGGGTCCGCGAGAGGTTCTTCTGCGCGAACACGGAGTTCACGTTGGTGTTGATTCGCATGAGTTCACCTGTGTGTGCGGTCGGCTGAAGCGCCGGCCATGAACTCTCTATCGGTGAGGGGGATCGGGACTTGAGGTTCGAAGGCCCACTTTTTTCTCAGAGGGGCCGCGCGGGGCGCGCTCAGATCCCCAGGAGCTGGAAGATGTCGGCTCCGCGGGCCGCCGCCGTCACCTGCAGGACCGACTCGAAGGCGGTCTTGGTCCGGACGAGCTCGCTGTACGCCTCGACGACGTCCGCATCCTCGAGCTCCGACTGCTGATCGACGAGCTGGACCTCGAGGGTGCCGAGGTGGTTGTCCAGGTTGTCGAGCAGCTTCATGCGCGCCCCGACCAGCGACCGCTGCTGGGAGAGCCAGTCGATCCCCCGGTCGAGGGTGTCGAGCTCCCCCCGCACTCCGTCGATGTCGTCCGCGGTCAAGGCCGTGGCGAGCTTGTCGAGGGACTCGAGGACGTTCGGCCCTCCGGACGTGCCGGCGAGGACCGCACCTCCATCGAGGGTGACCTGGACCGTGGCCGATGCGTAGAGGCCCACCGCGACGGTCGAGGCGTCCCCGGTGTAGGTGCCGCTGGCGTCGAACGGGTTCGTGCCCGTCTGGCTCCCGCCGAAGAGACGGCGGTCGCCGATCCGGCTGTTCCCGAGATCGATCAGGCTCTGACGGAGCTGAACGACCTCCTGGGCGACGGCCCCCCGGTCCCCGGCGCTGGCGACCGGGTTCGACATGGCGACGGCGAGTTCCCTCGCGCGGCTCAGCACGTCCCCCATCGACCCGAGCGCCGTCTCGCTCCGGCCGAGCTCCCGCCCCACCGACTCGATGTTGTCCCGTGCGGTCTCCACGTCGCCCCGCATGGCCCGGACCCGCACGCTGCGCGCCGCGCCGACGGGATCGTCCGACGGCGCGAGCAGCCGCACACCTGAGGCCGCGACCTCCTGCGCACGCGCGGACTCGGTCCGGCGACGTCGGAGATGAAGCAACTGGCTTCGATAGACCTGGGCAGCGGTGACACGCATCACGTGCTCCTCATCGGCTGGCGGCCGCCGCACTTGAGGCGGGGGCCCACGAGCCTGGGGTCAGCGCACGATCGAGAGGAGATCATCGAACAGCTCGTTGGCGGTGGAGATGACGCGGGCAGCGGCCTGGTACGCCTCTTGGAAGCGGACGAGGTCGATCGCCTCCTCCTCGAGGCTCACCGCCGTCTTCGCGTCCCGGGCGTCCAGCGCGGCGTCGAGCTGGATCCCGGTGCGCGCCTCGTTGGCGTACGCGGTCGAGGCAGCCCCCCCGAGCTCGGCGACGAACTGCCCGTAGAAGGACTCGAAGGTGCGGGTGCCGCCGGCCATGGTCAGCGTGTCCGCGAGCGCCGCCAGGGCCGCCGCGTTCGTGTTGCCGCCGGGCAAGGTCGCGGACGATCCGGAGGCCGCGATGGCGTCCGGGGAGGTGGCGACCGCTGCGCTGACGGAGAACGACGCGGCGGCCCCCGACGCGGCCACGGGGTCGAAGAGGTTGACGCCGGTCGACCCGTCGAGCCCGAACCCCGCAGAGTGCACCGCGTTCACCTCGACGGCGACGGTCTCCGCGAGTGAGTCGAGGTCCGCCATCAACCCCGGGACCACCGAGTCGCGCATGGTCAGCGCCGCCCCGATCTCTCCGTAGTTGCCTACGGACGGGGTGATGTCGAAGGTCGAGGTCCCGTGGCTGATCCGGAGCTGCAGGTCTCCTGCCGCGTCCTCCACGGCCGTCAGGGTCCGGGCGACGTGCCCTTCGACGAGGTGGTGCCCCGCGAACAGGACCGTCAGGCTGCCGTCCGCCTGCTCCGAGCTGTTCACGGAGGCGAGTCCGCTGAGCTCCTCGACCGCGTTGCTCCGCTGGACCCGCAGGTCGTTCGCCTCACCCCCGGCTGCCTCCAGCTCGACGATCTCGGCGTTCAGGGCCGCGACGCTGCGCCCCAGCGCGTTCACCCGGCCCGCGGCATCGCCGATCGCGGTGTTCGCTTCGGCCGCCCGCGCATCGAGGATCTCAGCACCCCGGTTGAACGCCCCCGCGAGGAGCTGTGCCCGCCCGATCACCTCGAGCCGGTGCCCTGGGGTGGTGGGGTTCGCCTCGAGAGCGGAGAACGAATCGAAGAGCTCCGCCAGCCGTTGCCCGATCGCCCCATCCGTCCCCTCCGCGAGGGCCACCTCGAGGGCGCGGATGCCGGAGGCGTGCGCGCGGGCGTACCCCTCCTCGCCCAGCTGCGCCAGCACCTGCTCCTGCGCGAAGGAGTCGTAGGCAGCGCTGACCGTCGAGGCCCGCACTCCCTGACCCAGCAGGAGCCCGGAGCGATTCAAGGTCCCCGCGGTGTGCAGCCCGGTGGTCTGCCGCCGATACCCGGGAGTCTCGGCGTTCGCCACGTTGTTCGCGGTCGTCTGGAGCGCCCGGCTCTGCGCAGTGAGAGCGGTCGCTCCCGAGTGGAGGATGGCGAAGAGACTCATGTGCGCCTCACAGGGACAGGGCCAGGAGCTCGCCGCGCGCGGCCTCGGCGTCCTCGGCGTCGCCCTGGGCCGTGTAGCCGGCAGCCGGCTCGACGACACCTGCGAGGTTGCGGCCGAGCTCGTCGGCGAAGGCCAGGGCCTGCCGGACCAGGACCTCGTTGCGCGCGGTCACCAGACCGACCTCGTCCCGGAGCTGCCGGAGACGGTCCCGCAGCTCGCGCAGGATCGGGGCGACGGCCGCGGGGGCCATGCGCAGGACGACCGCGAGGGTCTGGCGGCCGACCATGCCCGTGAGCTCCAAGGCTCCGGCCGCCGGCAGGCACGCCTGCAGCGCGGTCCCGCGGCGCTTGGCCAGTCGCGACAGACGCGCGAGGAGCAACTCCTGATGGCCGGCCCACTCCTCGATCCCGGGGATGTCCATCGCGAGCATTCGCTCGGCCCCCTCGTCCGCGTGGAGGCGGACATCCGCCATGCAGTCCAGCTCCTCGCGGAGCGCTCGACACAACTCGTTCCAGGCTTCATCGGTCACGGTTCCCTCCCTTTGTTCACCGTCCGGTGCACGAGCGAAGGAACATGCAGCGTTCATGCCAGAAGCCGTTCGTCAGAAGAGGTCGGAGGCGATCAGGCGGGCGAGGTCCATCGAGTCGGCGGTCAGGCTGCCGGCGGCCATGTCGACCTTCGCCTGCTCCACGAACTCGGACCGCAGCTCGTCCGTCGCGCGGGCGGCCCGCACGATCTCGTCCACGTCGCCGACCCGCGCCGACAGCTCGAGGCTCGACGACGCCGACGACCCCTGACTTCGGGCGCTGGAGGCCGCCTCCCGCTCCCCCGCGCCCGCGACCGCGCGGGACTCCGCGAGGCCGGAGATCGCGCCCACTTCGTTGGTTACCTTCATCGTCGGCTCCTACCGGGCGTGGTTCACTCGCGCGCCCGTGGGATCCGTATCGGCGTGGCCGAAGGGAACTTGAGAAAAAGGCTGCGTGGAATCGGGTACGCCGCTCCTGATCCGAACGACGTCGCGCGTTTGCGCGCGGACGATCAGTCGTTCTCACCCAGGAACGACAAGGGATCGACCGGGCGGCCGTGGCGCCGCACCTCCATGTGGAGGTGCGGACCGGTGGAGCGCCCGGTGCTGCCGACCGCGCCCAGGCGGTCCCCGGCGGAGAGGGTGTCCCCCACCGCCACGTCGATGACGGACTGGTGCGCGTACCGCGTCACGATCCCGTCGCCGTGGTCGATCTCCACGAGGAGGCCGTAGCCGCCCGCCTCTTCGGCGCGGGTCACCACCCCGCCCGCCGGGGCGAGGATCGGGGTGCCCTCCTCGGCGGCGAGGTCGATCCCGTGGTGGCTGCGGCGGCCCGCGTCGAAGGGGTCGTGCCGATGGCCGAAGCCCGAGGTGAGGCGTCCGGGCTCGCTCAGGGGCCAGGACCAGCCGGCGCGGTGGACTCCATCCACCTTGGCCGGCGTGGACGGCGACGGCCGGTGGATCCGGTCCACGATCATCCGCGCGAGGCCGAGGCCCTGGCCCTTCGAGGTGCGCTTCGCGATCTCCGCGTCGAACTGCTCGGTCCAGGTCTCGGTGGCCGAGCTGTCGAAGAGATCGCTGCCCATCACCTTCGTCGTGCTGCGCATGGACGCGAGCATCTGGCCCACGAAGTAGCCCTCGAACTCCTCGGCGGCAGCGAGGGCCGCCTCCTCGTCGCCCCGCTCCTTCGCGGCGCCGATGCGATCCGCGAGGTTGGTGGCGGGCGTCGACGGCGACGCGGCGAAGGTCGGGTCGATGGCCATCAGAGGACCTCGAGGTCGGCGTCCATGGCGCCGGCGCCGTGGATCGCCTGGAGGATGCTGATCAGGTCGCGGGGGGCGACCCCGAGCTGGTTGAGGGCGCCGACGACCTCGCCGATGGAGACGCCGCCCACGACCTGCAGCTCGCCGCCCTCCTCGGTCACCTGCACCTCGCTGTTGGCCACGGTCTCGGTGGAGCCACGGGAGAACGGCGCGGGCTGGCTCACGCCGAACTGGGTGTCCACCTGGATGGTCAGGCCCGCGTGGGCGATGGCTACGGTGTGGATGCGGACGGTGTCTCCCATGACCACGGTGCCCGTGCGCTCGTTGAGGACCACGCGGGCGCGGGTGTCCGTGTCGATCTCCACCGCCTCGAGCGCCGCGATCATCTCGGGGATGCGGCCGCGGTACTGGGGAGGCACGAGGACCTCCACCGCCGAGCCGTCCATCGCCCGGGCGAAGTCTCCGAGGAGGGCCCGGTTGATGGCGCGGGCCGCGCGGACGGAGGTGGTGAAGTCCGAGTTAGACAGGGAGAAGTCGAGCGAGGTGCGGCCTTCGAACTTGGCGAAGCGATTCGCGGTCACCTTCGCACCTCCCGGTACACGGGCCGTCGTTACGTGGTTCTTCTGGGCACCGGAGCCGCTCGCTCCGGCGCTGAAGCCGCCCACCGTGACCGGGCCACTCGCGACCGCCCACACGAGGTCGTTGTTCACGTCCCAAAGGCGGGTGGGCAACAGCACCCCACCGGAGAGGGACTTCGCGTCCTGGACCGCCGCGACGGTCACGTCGATGGAGTCGCCCTCGCGGGCTCCCGGAGGAAGCGTCGCCGTCACGGCCACGATGGCTGCGTTCTTCGTGCGGAAGTCCTGCACTGCGAGGGTCCCCACGTCGTTCATGTTCATGTTCCGGACGAACTTGCGGACGGCCTCGCCGCCGTCTCCCGTCCCCTGAAGACCCACGACCAGGCCATGCCCGATGAGCGTGTCTTGCTCGACGCCCTCCCAACGGCCGATGTCCTTGAGGCGAGACGCGGACGCGTCGCGGGGCGCGACGGCCGAAACCAGAACCAGGGTGACAAGCAGACGCAGAGTGATGGACACGAGGGACTCCCAGCCGAGCTAGAGGGGGCTGATGACGTCGAGGATGCGGACGAGCCAGCCCGGGCGTTGCTTGCCGGCGACGACGCCCACCCCGGAGAACTCGATGCGTGCGTCCACGATCTGGCCGCTGTCGATGGAGTTGTCTGGGGCCACCGCGCGGGGGTCGACCTCGCCGCGCAGGTTCAGCACCTGGATCTCGTTGTTGATCTTGACCGCCTGGCGGCCACCGATGACGAGGATGCCGTTGGGCTTCACGTCCACGACCTGCACGGTGAGGGTCCCCTCGAGCATCCCCCGCCGGTTCGTGGTGCCGTTCCCGGTGAACGAGCTGCCAGCCTTGCCCGCGATCTGCGCCGACGGCTCCGCGCCGATCTCGGCGGGGACCTGGGCGACGCCTCCCAGGCTCGGCGGCAGCTGGTTCTGGAGCCCGAGGAACGCCGTGATCGCGAGGCTCGCATCGGACTCACGCCCTGCCGTCGTGTTGGCCGTGCTGTCCGCCTGGGTGTTGTGGGCGATGCGAACCGTCAGGTGGTCCCCGATCCGGGCGGCGCGTCGGCCGGCGTAGATGGAGTTCCGGCTCACGCGGATGCCTCCGTTCTCGGTCACGGTCGACGCCGCCACTGGAGGGTCCGCCGCGAACGACGGGTCCGGCGTCATGTTCCCCATGCGGTATGCGCCGTGCACACACCCGCTCAGCACCAGCGGCGGGACGAGGGCGAGGAGGACGCGAAGGGGTGTCATCGGGGCTCCGAGCCGAAGGGCATCTCGACGAGGTCCGGCGAGCGCAGGATCCCGTGCAGGGTGGAGTTGGTGGAGGGGACCCAGACCGCGACGAGGTCGCCGAGCGCGGCGTCCTGCCGGAGGACCCCCGACGCCGTGACCGTGAGCGATCCGCTGCCCACCCGCAGCGTCACCGGCCGGTTGCGCTCGGCGTGGACAGTGGGGCCCAGGTCGGTGGAGCGCACCAGCGCGTTCAGGCCCAGGTCCCGCCTCGTGGCCCGGCCGATGATCGCCCGGGGGTCGCGCAGGATGCCGCCGGGAAGGACATCCGCCTCGCGCAGCGCCATCGCCAGGTGGTCGGCGCGCACGGTCTCCCCCCGGGGGACGGGCTCCCGGAGGACCGGTACCTGCACCCAGGCCACGATCTCGGCGGTGCCGGCGACCGGGGGCAGCGCCTCCCCGTCGACCGTGAAGAAGAACTCGAGGCGAGTGCGGCCGATCCAGTCCTCGGAGCCGTCCGCCCGGACGCGGACCGAGACGTCGGACGACGCCAGGTCGACGGGCGTCCGCAGGGACACCGAGTGCACCTCCACCTCGGTGATGGTGTCCGGCAGGTTGCGCGTCGCGGCGCGGTGGACGGCCTCGGCGAGCACCGAGGAGGTCGGGGCCTCGGCCTGGGCCGAGCTCGCCATCGCCGAGAGCGCCAGCAGGGACGCCGCGACGGACAGGGTTCGGGAGAGCCGCATCGTCGTCCTCACTTGAGCTGGTTGGTGGCCTGCATCATCTCGTCGGAGGCCTGGATGACCTTGCCGGTGAGCTCGTAGGCGCGCTGGGCCTGGATCATCGAGATGAGCTCCTCGGCCACGTCCACGTTGGAGAGTTCGAGGGACCGCTCCTGGATCGACCCGGCGTTGCCGGTGTCGGGGATGACGGTCTGGGCGACCCCCGAGGCCTCCGTCGCCCGGTAGAGCCCCGCGCCGAGGGCATCGAGCCCCGACGGGTTGGTGAAGGTCCGCAGCTGGATCTGGCCGACCTGGGTCGGCTCCCCCGCGATCGTGGCGAGGACGACCCCGTCCTCCCGGATGCTCAGGCTGTCGAACTCGGCCGGGATCGTGATCCCGTCGGCGAGCGCCATCCCGTTGGGCAGGACGAGGTTCCCGTTCGCGTCCGCGGTGAAGTTCCCGTTGCGGGTGAACAGCTCGTTCCCCTCCGCATCGGTCACCCCGAAGAACCCCTCCCCCACGATGGCCATGTCGGTGGGTCGACCGGTCTGCTGGAGCCCCCCGTTGGAGAAGTCACGGCGGACCTGGCCGGCCCGCACGCCGTGCCCCACCTCGACGGTGTCGGCGGCGGTCGTCCCCTGGGCGGTGGCCCCGGAGCCGGTCTGCACCTTCTCGTAGAACATGTCCTCGAACTGGGCGTCGGACTTCTTGAACGCCGTCGTGTTCACGTTGGCGAGGTTGTTCGCGACCGAGTCGATCCTCAGCTGCTGGGCCTTCATGCCGGTGGCGGCGGTGTACAGGGCGCGCATGGGTTCCTCCTGTTCCTGGACGGGGGCTAGCGATCCAGCCGGCCGACGGACGAGCTCAGCTGCTCGTCCAGCTTGCTGCTGACATCGAGGTTCTTCTGGAAGGCTTCGAAGTAGCGGGTCACGGCGATGAGCTCGGTCAGCGCCTGCACCGGCTCGACGTTGCTCCCCTCGAGCGCGCCCTGGCGGACCTGCGCGTCCACGGGCAGGAGCTCGAGGTCGCCCGCCTCCCATCGATTGCCCCCGACCTTCGCCAGCTCCTGGCGGGCGGCGACATCCACGATGGACAGAGACCCGACCTTGCGCCCCTGGGCGGTCACCTCGCCGGTCTCGCTGACCTCGAACGGCCCTGCGGTCCCGACCTTGAGCCCCTCGCCGCCCTCGCCGAGGACGCGACGCCCGTGGGCGGAGACCAGGTAGCCGTCCCGGTCCACCGCGAAGCTGCCGTCGCGGGTGAGACTGGGCCCCTCCTCGCCGTCCTGCGCCGCGAGCACGAAGAAGCCCTCACCGCGCAGGGCGAGGTCCGTCGAGCGCCCCGTGTCTTCGATGGGGCCCTGCCGGTAGTCCGTCACCTCGCCCATCGGCGCGACGAAGCTGGCGCCGAGCTTCGTGTCGGCGTCGCTCTCCGTCGTGACCAGCTCGAACTGAACCCGGTCCGCCTTGAAGCCCGTCGTCCGCGCGTTCGCCAGGTTGTTGGCGAGCACGTCCATCGAGCGCATCGAGCGCAGTCCGCCGCTGAGGGCGGGGTAGATCTCGCGTCCCATCGGACACCTCCGGCTCCGAGGTACTGCATCCCCCATGCCACCCCGCCCTGGCGCCCCCAGGATCCAATGAATCATTGGGTCCATCGTCGGGACGGGCGCCGGAGGCCCCTCCCCTCGCCCTCCGGCCCGTCAGGATTCCGACGGGGCTCTCACGCCCGTGGCAAAGTGCGCCGGCATGTTGGTCGATGTCCTGCTTCTGGTCGCCGGCATCGCGCTCCTCTACTTCGGCGGGGAGGCGCTGGTGGACGGCGCCGCGGGCCTCGCGCGCCGGCTGGGGATGTCGACGCTCGTCATCGGGTTGACCGTCGTCGCCTTCGGCACCTCCGCCCCCGAGCTCGCCGCCACGCTGACGGCCACCTTCGACGGCGCCCCGGACCTGGGCCTCGGGAACGTCGTCGGCAGCAACATCGCGAACATCGGCCTCATCCTCGGCCTGTCCGCCCTCTTCCTGCCGCTGCACACCACCCGGCGCTTCATCCTGCGCGAGCTGCCCTTCATGGTCGGCTGCTCCGCGTTGCTCGTGCCGATCATCGCCAACGACCTCATCGGCCGTTCCGAGGGGTTCGCGCTCCTCGGCCTCCTCCTCGCCTACCTCGCCACGATGTACCTGACGGGCCGCGTCGAGCCCGTGGAGAGCGATGGCGAGGACGACGACGCGACCACGACCACCGGCCGCGCCGTGGGGTTCGTGGTGCTCGGCTCCGCCCTGCTCGTGGCCGGCGCGAAGCTCCTCGTCACGGGGGGCGTGGGCATCGCGGTGCTCCTCGGGGTGAGCGAGCGCGTCATCGGCCTGACGATGGTCGCCTTCGGGACGTCGCTGCCGGAGCTGGCGAGCTCCATCGCCGCTGCCCGCCGCGGCGAGAGCGATCTCGTCCTCGGCAACGTCGTCGGCTCCAACGTGTTCAACGTGCTCTGCATCCTCGGCGTCACCGCGAGCGTCATCCCGATGGAGGTGGCCGGCAGCGAGGCCATGTACGACGTGTGGGCGATGCTCGCGCTGTCGATCCTCGTGCCCCTGCTCCTGTGGAAGGGGCGCCGCATGGGCCGCGCCGAGGGGGTCGGGCTCCTCCTCGTGTGGGCGGTCTGGATCGCGACCCTCGCCGTCCGGATGCCCGCCGCCCCTTGAGCGCCCCCCGCCGGCGGCTCGTCCTCTGGTACTGCCTCGCCATCGGCTCGCTCGGGGCGCTGCACCCGCTGCTGTCGCTGGTGCTCCTGCGACGCGGCGCGAGCGAGGCCGTCATCCCCTACGTCCTCGCCCTGTTCCCCCTCGGGCTGCTCGTGGCGGGGCCGGCGTGGGGCTGGCTCGCGGATCGGACCGGTCGCACGGTCCGGGTCGTCACCGTCTCCATGAGCGTCGCCGCCATTGGCGCGTGCGTCCTTCTGGCGCCGTCGGGCTGGGTTGCCCTCGTGCCCGGCCTCGCCCTCATCGCCTTCTCCCGGGGCGGGTCCATCTCCCTGTTCGACGTCTACACGATGGCCGCCCTCGGCGGAGGCCCCGAGGGGCGCGCGGGCTACGGCCGGGTGCGCATGTGGGGCTCCGTGGCGTTCATCGGGGTGGTGCAGGCCACGGGGCTGCTCGCCGAGCGCGCCACCGCGGCCCCCCTGGTGGTGAACGCGCTCCTCCTCGCCGGCGCCGCCGTGACCGCCGCGTCCCTGCCGTCCGCGCCACCGACCGAGAGCCCCCCGAAGGTGCGGGTCTGGGACGTCCTCGCCATCCCGGGGATCCGCGGGATCCTCCTGGTGGGGTTCCTCCACGTCGCGACCACCTCGACCTACGAGCACCTCTTCGCCCTGCACGCCTCCGCCGCCGGCCTCGATGACGGCGCCATCGGCACGGCCGTCGCCCTGGGCGTCACCGCGGAGGTCACCGTCATGTTCGTGGCCCCTGCCCTCTTCCGGCGCTTCTCGGCCCGGTCCCTCATCGTGGTGGCGGTCCTCGCCGGGATCCCTCGCTGGTGGTTCACGGGCACCGCAGACTCGTCCGCAGTCCTCGTGGCCGCCCAGTCCCTGCACGGCCTGACCTTCGGGCTGTGGTGGATCGCCGGGGTCGCCTATGTGGCCGAGCGGGCGCCGGACCACCTCCGCGGCACCGCACAGGGCGCCTTCATGGCGGCCGGGTTCGGTCTGGGCAGCATGAGCGCCTTGCTGGTGGCCGGGCAGGTGCTCCCGCGGGTCGGCAGTTCCTCGCTGTTCGTGGGGCTGGTCGGCGTGTCCGCGCTGGCGGTCGCCCTGCTCCCCTGGGCCCTCAGCGGCGCGACGCCCGACGCTTCTTCGGACGGCGGCGGGTGAGGTCGATCTCCTCGCCCGGCCGGAGCGAGTCGGCGAGCTTCGCCCTCAGGCGCAGGCACGCCTCGGTGTGCAGCTGGCTCACGCGGCTCTCGGAGACCCCCAGGACCGCGCCGATCTCCTTGAGGGACATCTCCCGGTAGTAGTACATCGTCAGGACGTTCTTGAGCCGCTCGGGCAGGCCGGTCTCGATGGCCTTCGCCAGCTCGCGGAGCGCCTCCTTGCGGTCGAGCTCCTGATCCGGGCGCGCGGTCTCGGGGTCCTCGATCACCTCCGCGAGCGTGCTGCCCTCTTCGCCGTTGCGGCGTGGGCGGTCCAGGGAGACCAGGTTGATCGAGCGCACCTCGTGAAGGAGGGCGTGGTACTCGGGCATCGTCACCTCGAGCGCCGCGGCGATCTCTTCGCTCTCGGGCGGCCGCCCGAGCTTCAGCTCGAGGTCCCGGGTCGTGCGCTGGAGCCGATTCGACTTCTCCCGGACCGTACGGCTCACGGGGTCGAGCCCGCGCAGCAGGTCGAGGATCGCGCCCCGGATCCGGAACTCCACGTAGGTCCCGAACGACGCGTTCTTGGTCGGGTCGAACTTGTCGAGGGCGTCGAGCAGACCGAGCGCGCCCGAGTTGATGAGGTCGTCGAGCTCGAGCTGTGCGTGCGCCGGCAGCCGGTGGGCGATGCGCCGGGCGATGTACATGACCTTCCGGGCGTATCTCTGGATGACCTGGTCCCGAGTCATCCCCTCGATCAGCTTCTCCTCAGCGTCCGGCTGGGCGGCCCGGCGGGCGCGCTCGTACTGGAGGATCCGGGAGAGATCGGTGCGGGTGGTCAACAGGGACGAACGTGCAGCGGAGTAGCTCACGGAGACACCTCGTTTCGAGCGAAGAAGCGCACCCCACCGTCGGAGCGAGCGGGGACGTCGGCGAGCAGGCGCGGGACCATCTGCTCGACGGCGCGGCAGTACGCCGCGGCGGGGTACTCGGCGGCCACGGGGCGCCGCGCGCGCACGGAGCGGGGGACGCGGTCGTCCACCGGGAGCACGCCGACGAGGCCCAGCTCCACGTCGAGGAAGCGGCCGACCACGTTGGCGAGCCGGCCGTACACCGCCTTGCCGTCGCGGCTCGAGGCCGCCTCGTTCACCACGATCTCCACCCGCCGGACCCCGTGGGCCTGGTGCATCACCTTGATGGCGGCGTAGGCGTCGCGGATGGCGGTGGGCTCGGGCGTGGTGACGAGCAGGACGCGGTCGGCGGCCGCGGCGAAGAGCATCGGGTTGCGCGAGACGCCGGCGCCCGTGTCCACGAGGACCACGTCGCAGGCGCGCGCCACCGACGAGACCGCCTCGATGACCCCGAGCTGCTCGGCCGGGGCGAGCTCGGCGCCGTTGCGGTCCGCAGCGGGCGCGGGGAGCAACGGCAGCGTCACGTCTCCGCAGGGCACCTGGACGACGGCGTCCTCGGCGGTCTTCTCGCCGCGCAGCACCTCGCGCAGATCGACGGGCAGGCGCACGTCGAAGAGCACGTCGAGGTTCCCGCACCCCACGTCCGCGTCAACGAGCATCACCTGGTGCCCTGCGCGGGTGAGGAGCACCCCGAGCGAAGCCACGAGCTGGCTCTTGCCGACTCCCCCCTTGCCCGACGTGACCGCGAGCGTCAGCGGGCGGTCACGCTCCGGGGCGACCCGCAGGTGGGGGGGGGATGGCACGGAGCCGGAACGTCGGATCGCTGTCACCGTCATCGTCAGACCTCCGACGCTGCGGAGCGGGAGACGGCGCTGAGCCAGTCGACGAGCGAGTCCCAGGATGCAGTCCCTGACTGCGCTCCCGTCCCATCGCGGTCTCCGTGCAGGAAGGTGGGGGGCAGGTCCATGCGCAGAGTCGTCGCAACGACCGTGCCAGGGTCCTGCACGACGTCGAGGTGGGTCCACGCGACGCCGGCGAGCGGCACGAAGTCGAGGGCGGAGAGGCTGTAGCAGGCCTCCCGGATGGACCAGCGGGCGGGGAGCACTCCGTGCCACGCGATGGACGGGCAGGCCCGGCTCGCCGCGCCGACGAAGCGCTGGAGCGCGCGGACGGCGCCCGGGTCGTGCAGGTCGACGGATGGCAGGTCGAGGAGGACCGCGGAGACGTCCCGGTGGTCGTGGACGATGCGGCCGAGCTCGCTGGGGTGGTTGGCGACGCGCACCTCGGCGCCCACCGGCGCGTCCAGCTCGTCGCGGGGGCGCAGTGGCCGACCGGGGAAGCCCATCTGGACCATCACGACCCGCCCGGGCTCGTCGATCACGGCCCGCGCGGCAAGGCCACGCACGAGCGTGCTCCGTCCCGAGCCCTGAGGCCCGATGAACGCCATCGCCGACGGGCGCCCCGGGCGTCCCACGGGGACCTCGGGGATCGGCCACTGGCGCTCCATCCACGAGAGCACGCGCTCCCACCCGAGGGGCCCCCGCCCCGCCGCGGCGGCGATGCGGGCCGACAAGTCCGGCGGGAGGTCGATGGCGTCCAGGGCGGCGGCGATGGGGGACGGCCCGGACCCGGATCCCACGGCGCGGAGCCGGGGGCGGGAGATGAGCCCGGCGCGCTCGGCGGCCGTCGGGGCGCGCCCCTCCTCGACGGGCTCGGGGAGCTCCAGGTCGTCGTCGCCGGCCGGGTGGGCGTAGACCACGGACTCGGCGCCGGCCGCAAGCGGGACCGCGGCCTGGGCAGCTCGGGCCCGCTGGTAGAGCTCGAGCATTCCCCGTCGGCGGCGCGCGCCGGCGGCGACGACCTCCACCCCGCTGGCGCTCTCCCGGGTCTCGACGATGACCGCGTCCTCGCCGAGCGCACGCCTCACGGCCGCCAATGCGGCTCCCAGGCTCCCTGCTCGATACGTGCGCGCACTCATGGCTGACCTCCTCTTCGGCGACTCCCACCCGTTCTTGAGAAAAACTGGGTCGGCAACTTGGTGGCCCGGACCCTCACACCCCCACCGTGCCCAGGCGCCGCAGGCGCGTGCTGTCGTTCAGCTCGGACGGGCTGAGCACCGCTACCTGGGGCAGCGCGCGCTCCACGAGGCGGCGCACGGCCGCGCGGATCGAGGGCGCCGCGAGGATCACCGGGAGGATCTGGGCGGCTGCGTGGCGCTCCACCTCGCCCCCGATGCGCCGGAGCAGCTCCTGGGCGCGCATGGGGTCCATGACCAGCTGCGAGCCCGTGCCGTCGTTGCGAAGCCCCGTGCGGATGAGCTCCTCGGTGGGCCGGTTCAGGGCGATGTAGTGGACCATCCCGGCGTGATCCCGGTACTGCGCCGCGATCTGGCGCCCCAGCGACTGGCGCGCGTACTCCGTGAGGAGCTCGGGGTCCTGGGTGCGGGGGGCGTGATCCGCGAGGGCCTCGAGGATGGTGAGCAGGTCACGGATCGAGACCTGCTCCCGCAGGAGCCCCCGGAGCACCTGGAGCACGGCTCCCAGCGGCAGCAGCGCGGGGACGAGGTCGTCGACGACCTTCGGGTGGGTCTTCGCGAGGCGGTCGAGCATGTACTGGAGCTCCTGGCGCCCCAGGAACTCCGCGGCGTGGTTCTTGATGAGCTCGGAGAGGTGCGTCGACAGGACCGTCGCCGGATCGACCACCGTGAAGCCCGCCTGCTCGGCCTGGCGCTGGTGGACCTCCTTGATCCACAGCGCATCGAGGCCGAAGGCCGGCTCCTTGCCGGGGATGCCGGGCACCTCGGGGTGCGGGCCGCCGGGGAGGATGGCGAGCAGGTGCCCCGGACGAAGCTCACCCCGCGCGATCTCCGTGCCCCGGAGCAGGACCGCGTACTCGGTGGCCTGCAGCCGCAGGTTGTCGCGGACGGAGATGGGGGGCACGAGGACGCCGAGTGACTGGGCGAACTGACGTCGCAGCCGCGCGATGCGTCCCATCAGCTGGCCGCCCCGGCGCTCGTCGACCAGCGCGATGATGTCGAAGCCCACCTCCATCTCGAGCACCTCGATGGGGGGCAGGGTGTCCGCCTCGGGCTCCTTGCCGTCCTCGTTGCCCTTCGCGTCGGCCGTGGACGGCGCCCCGTCTTCAGGGGACGCACCGCCGAGCCAGGCAGCCAGCGCCACACAGCCGGCGATGAACAGGAAGGGCGCGCCGAGCCCGTCGATGGCGGCGAACGGCAGGAGGATCCCCGCCGCCACCCACAGGACCTTCGGATTCGACAGGAGCTGATCGTGCAGCTCGTCCTGGAGCGACTCGCCGCCCTCGTCGGAGACGCGGGTCACGAGGAGGCCCGCGGCGACCGAGATCACGAGCGCCGGCACCTGACTCACGAGCCCGTCGCCGATCGTGAGGACCGAGTAGGTCTCGGCCGCCTGCCCCGCGGTCATCCCCAGCTGGACCATCCCGATGAACAGCCCCCCCACGAGGTTGATCGCGGTGACCAGGATCCCGGCGATGGCGTCGCCCCGGATGAACTTGCTCGCCCCGTCCATCGCCCCGTGGAAGTCGGCCTCGAGGGCGATCTCCTTGCGGCGGCGTCGCGCCCCCTCGTCGTCGAGCAGCCCCGCGTTCAGGTCGGCGTCGATCGCCATCTGCTTGCCGGGCATCGCATCGAGGGTGAAGCGCGCCGACACCTCGGCGATGCGGCCCGCCCCCTTCGTCACGACGACGAAGTTGATGATGATGAGGATGATGAAGATCACGAGGCCGACCGCGAAGTTCCCGCCGGTCACGAAGTCCCCGAAGGTGCGGATGATCGCGCCCGCCGCGGACACGCCCCGCTCGCCGCCCGACAGGATGAGCCGCGTCGAGCTGATGTTCAGGGAGAGCCGGAACACCGTCGCGATGAGGAGCAGCGTGGGGAAGACGCTGAACTCGACCGGCTCGCGCACGTACAGGGACACGAGGAAGACGACGAGGGAGAGCGCGATGCTGCACGCGAGCAGGAAGTCGAGCATCGTCGGCGGCAGCGGGACGATGAGGAGCCCGAGCGTCCCCACGAGGAGCATCGCCACGATGACCTCGCGCTTGCCTCGCCCCGTGAGGAGCTCGGTCAAGGCACCGAAGGTCCCCGGCGAGCCCCTGCCGTCAGCCACGGCGGCCTCCGGAGGGCGTCAGGGGGGTGACGGAGCGGAGCGCGGGCGGCGTCATCGGGCCGACGCTCCCGCGTGGCGCTGACGCAGCCGGAAGACGAAGGCGAGCACCTCCGCCACCGCTTCGAACAGATCTCCTCGGATCGGGTAGCCCACGACCGAGGATGAATACAAAGCCCGTGCCAACGGCCGGTTCTCGACCCGCGGAACCCCGGCGGTGCGCGCCCGCTGCTTGATCTTCTCCGCGAGCAGGTCCACCCCCATCGCGAGGACGACGGGCGGCCCCTCCTGCCCCAGCTCGTACTTGAGGGCCACCGCGTAGTGGTCCGGGTTGGTGACGACGACGGTCGCCTCGGAGACCTCCGCGAGCATCCGGTTCTGGGAGACGGCAACCATGCGCTGGCGCCGCTTCGCCTTCATGTGGGGGTCGCCCTCGCTCTCCTTGTGCTCTCGCTTCACCTCCTCGCGCGTCATCTTCATCTGGTGGTTCGTGTGCCAGCGCTGGAACGCGAAGTCGCCGAGGGCCAGGGCGCCCATGGGCAGCAGCGTGAAGCCGACGAGCCGCGCGAGCCCCAGGCCCGTCCACGCGAGCGAGCCCTCCAGATCCCGGCTGGCCAGATCGACGAGCCCCGAGACGTGGTGCCCCGCGACCATCCAGGCCACCACCCCGACGATCACCACCTTCGCCATGGACTTGAGCCACTCGACCAGGGCCTGGGACGAGAAGAGCTTGTTCTTGAGGCCCTTGATGGGGTCGAGTCGCTCGGCCTTCGGGGCGAGCGGCTTCCAGGACCACACGAACCCCACCTGCCCCGCCGCCAGCGTGAAGGCGGCGAGGACCGCCCCGAGCAGGATCGGCCCCACCATGAGCAGGACCGTGACCATCACCTCGCGGAACATCACCTCGGGGTCGCCCACGACCGCCAGGGGGTTCTGGGTCCCGTCCCGGAAGATCCCGGTGGAGAAGTCGGCGAGCGCGTGGGCCATGCCCGGCAGCCAGGCGAGGGCGGCCCCCACCGCGGCGGCGAGGACGCCGAGCGAGTCCACCTCGCGGGAGTGGGCGACCTGCCCTTCTTCGCGGGAGTCGCGCTTCTTCTTCTCTGTGGGTTCTTCGGTCTTGTCCTGACCGCTGTCGTCCGCCATCAGCCGGCCAGGAGCGGGAGCAGCGCCCGCACGTCGCCGCCCTTGCTGGCGACCCATGCGATGACCGCGGGAATCACGAAGGCGCAGACGCTGAGAGCCAGGGGCGCTTGCGCGGCCAACCCCACCGAGAAGTAGATGTTCATCTGCTGGGCGAAGCGGGTGACGAGCGCCGCGACGAGGTTCACGAAGAAGGCGGTGGCGACGACGGGCATCGAGATCCGGACCGCGCCGACGAGGACGTCCCCGAACAGGCGGCCGAACTCCTCCCCCACGCCGAAGGCGAGGACGCCGGTGCCGGGCGGGGCCGCGAGGAAGCTGTCGTGGAGACCCAGGAAGACCTCGTGGTGGAGATCGAGCCCGAAGAAGGTCAGGAACGCGGCGATCTGGAAGATGCGCGTGACGACGATGGACTGGCCGCCGGACAGGGGGTCGAACTGCATGGCGACCGCGAGCCCCGAGTTCATCCCGATGAAGGACCCAGCCACGTCGACCACGCTCAGCAGGAGGCTGACGACGAAGCCCATGCCCAGGCCGAGGAGCGCCTCGGAGCCGAAGAGGAAGCCGAAGCGCACGGCGTCGATGTCCGGCAGGGGTGGCAGGGGCAGCGCCCCGACGGAGAGGGCGGCGACGACCAGCCCGAGGCCCGCCTTGACCGGGATGGGCACGTTCGACTGGGAGACCAGGGGCATGGTCGCGATGAGGCCCCCCACCCGCCCGAACGCCAACAGGATCACGAGGACCGCCTGCTGGTCGAGGGCGCCGAGAGGGAGGGCCTCGAGGGGGCTCACGCGGGGCCGGCCGTGGCGACGAGGTTGAAGATCAGGACCGTGAACCGGGCGATGACGTCGAGCATCCAGGCGCCGCAGATGAGGAGCGCCGCGAACACGGCGAGCATCTTCGGCACGAAGACGAGGGTCATCTCCTGGATCTGGGTGGCGGCCTGGAGGACGGAGACGAGGAGCCCCACCACCATCGAGATGCCGAGGAGCGGCCCCGCGAGGTGCAGGGTGGTGTTGAGAGACTCCTGGAGGAGGGCGAGGACGAAAGACGGATCCATGGGAGCTCCAAGGGAGGGCGCGCGGGGGCGCCCCGCCCGGGTCAGGCGAAGGAGGTGACGAGGGAGCCGACCAGCAGGTTCCAGCCGTCGACGAAGACGAAGAGCAGGAGCTTGAACGGCAGCGAGATGATGATCGGAGGGAGCACCATCATCCCCATCGCCAGGAGCACGGTGGCCACGACGATGTCGATGACGAGGAACGGGATGTAGAGCAGGAAGCCGATCTGGAAGGCGGTCTTGAGCTCGCTGATGAGGAAGGCGGGGACCAGGACCCGCGAGGGGACCTCCTCCCGCGTCGCGGGGCGGACGCTGCGGTCCAGCGACAGGAACAGTCCGAGATCCTTGTCCCGGGTGTTGCGCAGCATGAACGTGCGCATCGGACCCATCGCGTTGGAGACGGCCTCGGCCTCGTTGAGCTCGCCCGCCATGTAGGGCTCGACGGCCACGTCCTGCACCTGCTGGAAGGTGGGGCCCATGACGAACCAGGTGAGGAACAGCGCGAGCCCGATGAGGACCTGGTTCGGCGGCGCCTGCTGCACGCCGACCGCCTGGCGCAGCAGGGAGAAGACGACGATGAGGCGGGTGAAGCTCGTCATCGCCAGCACGAGGGCGGGAGCCACGGCGAGGAGCGTCAGGGTGGCCAGGAGCCGCAGGGCGGTGGAGCCGCCCGTGTCGCCCGCCAGGGCAGAGTCGAGGCCCTCGGGGCCGGCGAAGGCGACGTCCGCGCCGAGCAGGGTGGGCAGCAGCAGGGCAGCCATGAGGAGGAGGACGAAGCGGGCGCCGCGGCCCGACGTTCCGGTGGGGCGCAGCTCCTCGGCGCGCTCGTGGCGGGCCGGACGCTCCGAGTGGGCCGC
>Ga0213840_1000481_pt1 | contig 56407 bp, 45 predicted proteins | sample SWPATP22_FD_160132 | JGI IMG/M metagenome (GOLD analysis project Ga0213840, IMG submission 160132) | Coastal seawater microbial communities from Marineland, Florida, United States - SWPA TP2 #2 | ecosystem: Environmental > Aquatic > Marine > Coastal | place: USA: Florida | collected 2016-08-14 | reverse complement strand
AGAAGGTGGGAGTACGCGGCGCCATGGCGGTTCGGTGGTCGGCGTCAGGGTGGCGTCAAACGCGGCGAGCTACACTCGGGCGCCACAAAACCGGGAGCTGGGTGTGGACTTTTCGCTGAGCGAGGACCAGGAGCTGTTTCGCAAGGCCATTCGGGACTTCTGCGAGCGCGAGATCACCCCCATCGCCGCGGAGATCGACAAGGCCGACCGCTTCCCCGACGACTTGTGGAAGAAGCTCGGCGACATGGGGCTGCTCGGCATCGGCGTGCCCGAGTCCTACGGCGGCAGCGGCGGCGACATGTTCGACAGCTTCCTGGCCGGCGAGGAGCTGGCGGCAGCCTCGAGCGGCGTGGCCCTCAGCTCCGGCGCGCACGCCTACCTCTGCGTGTACAACCTGTTCCGCAATGGCAGCGAAGCCCAGCGCCAGCGCTACCTTCCCGAGCTGTGCGCGGGCCGCCGGGTGGGCGCCCTGTGCATCACCGAGCCCGACATCGGCTCCGACGCCATGGGCATGACCACCCGCGCCGAGCCCGACGGCGACGGCTTTGTGCTCACCGGCGGGAAGACCTGGATCACCAACGGTCCCATCGCCGATGTGTTCGTGCTCTACGCAAAGACCGACCCCAATGCCGGGGCCCGCAGCCTCACGGCCTTCATCCTCGAGCGCGGCATGCCCGGGCTGACCACCAGCGCCCCCTTCGACAAGCTCGGCTGCAAGGGTTCTCCCACCGGCCGGGTGTTCCTCGACGGTGTGCGGGTCGGCCCCGAGCAGGTGCTCGGTCGCGTGGGGGGCGGCGTGCATGTGCTGATGAGCGGGCTCGACGTGGAGCGGGCCCTGTTCTCCACACTGGCCATCGGCCAGGCCCGCCGCGCCTTCGAGCTGGCCCTCGCCTACAGCCAGCAACGGGCGCAGTTCGGACGGCCCATCGCCCAGTTCCAGATGGTGCAGGCCAAGCTCGCCGACATGTACACGCGCATCGAAGCGGCCCGTCTTCTCACCCAGCGGGCCACCCTGGCCTGTGTCGACATGAACCGAGGGGGCAAGGGCACGCAAGTCCACAAGCTGGCGGCATCGGCCCTCCTGTTCTCGGCGGAGGCTGCCGAGAAGGTGGTCTACGACGCTCTCCAGATCCATGGCGGAAACGGCTACTCGGCCGAGTTCGAGATCAGCCGCCTCTACCGCGACGTGCGCCTCGGTACCATCGGCGCCGGCACGTCTGAGATTCGCCGCCTGATCATCGCCCGCGAGCTCCTCGGATCGTGACCACCCCCACCTCTCCCGCCGCGCTCACCCAGCTTCTCCGCGACGTCGTCACGGACGCATTCTGCCTGTCGCTCGACGCCGCGGATGCCACGGTCGACGCCGCCCTGCGCGCCCATGTGGGCTCGAGCGAGGGTCCTCTGGCCGACCTGCGCGTGCAGGTGCAGCCCGCCGACGGCCGCTCGCTGCGACCGGTGCGGCCCCCTGCCATGCCCCTGATGCCGGGCCTGTCGTCGATGCTCGACCCCGCGAGCCTGGGCGTCGGACCCGCCCGCACCCAGGTGCTCGCACGGGTGCTCCTCGGGGTGCGGGCGGGGGGAGACGAATTCCAAGACGCCCTCTCAGACGCTGTTCTGACGCACCCACTCATCCACCGGATGGTGGCCTCCACCCACCTGATGCCCCTGCCCTGGGCGGACCTCCTCCTGCTGCTGACGGCCGAGGAACCGGTGCTCGGCAGCATGTCGGCCGAAGAAGGCCAGGCACTGTGCGCCGCACTCCTCGACCTCGCCGGCGCCGCCCGCATCAAGGTGGGTGGCGGCTCCATCTGCCCCTTCGATGTGCGCTTCGAGTGGCGAGTGAGCGGCGCCCCCAGCCTCAGTCGGCTGCTGGAGAGCGACCGCCGCGGTCCCCCGGTCTTCGCGCCGGAGGCCCCGGAGACCCCCGAGGCTGGACACGCCTGGGCACCGGCCATGATGTGCCGCGGTTGTGGCGTCGACGGCATCGGAATGGTGGTGCATGACGGCCAGCCGAAGCTCGACCCGGGGGCGGTGCAGCGGGCGTTTCGCCTCGGCAACGACCACCGCCGCTTCATCGCCCTCGACCCCGACATCCGACAAGCGGGTCCGCCTTGTCCGCGATGCGGCGAGGACGGCTCCCTGGCCATCATCGCCGCGCCCGCGCCCGCCCTCTTCGCCTGGCTCACCACGGCTGCCAGCTTCACCCCTGGCACCAGGCCACCGTCCCATCCGCCGGGCCTCACCGCAGCCCTCAGCCGCCTCGATCTGCGCCTCGCTCTGCGGGATGCGGCCACCGAGAACACCGTCCCCCTCCACACTCTGCTCGACCGTTTCGTCGACCTGCTGCGGCAGGGACCCGCCACCCCCCTCACCCAGGCCAACGACGACGCCTTGCGATGGGGCGCCCTGGCGGAGCTCACCTGCGGCGCCCGCCGTGGCCTCAGCCTGTCGCGCGCCGGCATCCTCAGCCTCGGGCTGTCTGCAGAGGCTCTGTCCACCCTCCCGCCCCACCTGCAAGGCGCCGCAGTCGCGGTCACCGCCGCGCTGGTCCACCACGGCGGGGTGTGGGACGACCTGCTCGACCCCTACTTCTCGTCGGGGGCGAACACTGCGCTGCTGCCCTGTCCCGTCGGCGACACCATGCCCGGTCCACGGCTGCTGCACGATGCCACCGACGACTCGACCCTCGGCGACGCCATTCGCGGCCACCTCTCCCGCATGCCGGCCCCCACCCCCGACCTGGCTGAGCTGCTGCAGCGCCTGCGCGAAGCCCGCCTGCTGTTGCCGACGCCGGGAGGCTACGGCCTCGCCCTGTCGCCCGAGGCCCTGGTGGTCACCCGTCGCACGACTGCGCTGTCCTGTGGTCGGCGCCACCGCAGCATCGACGTCCCCGAGCACCACACCGCCGCCTGGACCGGCCTTCCCTGCCCCACAACCGGCTGTACCGCGCCATTGTCGCCGTCCCCCCGTCCGTATGGGGCCGCCACCCGTTGGCTGGAGTCCGCCGAGAGGCATGGCCTTGGCCGCGCCTCGGCCCTCAGCGGCCCTTCCTGGACCCTGCGCACACCCGGTGGTCAGCTCACGGTTCAGGCCATCGCGTAGACAGTTGGAACACAGTTGATGGTAGGCTCTGAACATGGTACATCCAGGTCAGCCCCTGGAGATCCCATGTCCGCTGCCCCCCGCACCGCAGTCATCATCGGCGCTGGCTTCGGCGGCCTGTCGCTCGGCATCCGCCTGCAGAGCATGGGCGTGCAGACCACCATCGTGGAAGCGATGAACCAGCCCGGTGGCCGCGCCGCGGTGCGCAAGGTCGACGGCTACACCTTCGACATGGGTCCCACGGTCATCACCGTGCCCCACTTCATCGAGGAGCTGTTCGCGCTGGAAGCCGGCGGTGGACAGGCCGCACTCGACGCCCCCGACTTTCCACCCGAAGTGCTGGGCACCGACGGTCGGGGGGCTGGCGTGCGGGTGCGAAAGGGGCCGAGTCATGGTCCGAAGACGGGCGAGTATGTCGAGCTCAGGCCCATTCTGCCCTTCTACCGCATCATCTTCGACGACGGCACCTTCTTCGACTACGACGGTGACCCCGCGTCGACCCGAGCCCAGATCGAAGCGATCCATCCGCCCGACCTCGCCGGCTACGAGCGCTTCCACGCCGCCGCGGAAGACATCTTCGCCCGGGGCTTCCTGGAGCTCGGCTACACCAGCTTCACCTCGGTGCGCAGCATGGTCGAGGTGGTGCCCGACCTGTTTCGGCTGGACGCCGTGCGCAACCTCTTCGGCTTCGCCTCGCGCTACTTCGAGAGCGACAAGCTGCGCCAGGTCTTCAGCTTCGAGACCCTGCTCGTGGGCGGCAACCCGCTGAAGGTGCCGGCCATCTACGCGATGATCCACTTCGTCGAGAAGACCTGGGGCATCCACTACGCCATGGGGGGCACAGGCGCGCTGGTGCGAGGCTTCGTGCGCAAGTTCGAGGAGCTCGGTGGCCGGCTCCGGGTGAGCTGTCCGGTCGCGCGCATCGAGGTCACCGCCCCGAACGGCGGCGTGGCCACCCGCTTCGGAAAGAAGGTCGCCCGCGGGGTGGTGTTGGAGAATGGCGAGCGCCTCGACGCCGACATCGTGGTGTCCAACGCCGACTACGCCACCACCTACCAGCGCCTGCTCCTGCCCCAGCACCGCTTCTGGCACGCCGACCTGCGGGTGAAGGCCTTCAAGTACTCGATGTCACTCGTGGTCATCTACTTCGGCTTCCGCGACGACCCCGAGCGCCCGCTCGATCTGCGCCACCACAACATCCTGCTGGGGCCACGCTACGAGGGCCTGCTGCGGGACATCTTCGACCGGCTCGTGCTGTCCGACGACTTCAGCCAGTACCTCCACGTCCCCACTCTGACCGACCCCTCGCTGGCCCCCGACGGCCACCACGCCGCCTACACCCTCATTCCCGTCCCCCACAACGGCAGCGGCCTCGACTGGGAGGCCATCGGCGAGGACTTCGTGAACCGCATCCTCGACGACATCGAGGCCCGCGGACACATCCCCGACCTCCGCAAGCGCCTCACCCACCTGAGCTGGGTGACCCCCGACTACTTCGAGCACGACCTCCGCAGCTACCTCGGCAACGCATTCGGCGTGGAGCCCGTGCTCACCCAGTCCGCCTTCTTCCGTCCCCACAACCGCTCGGAGGACATCGGCAACCTCTACCTGGTGGGCGCGAGCACGCAGCCCGGTGCCGGCACGCCCAGCGTGATGATGTCGGCGAAGATGACGGCGCGATTGATTGCCGAAGATCACCTGTAGGAGGCTGTCCTCGCGAGCCTCCCCACCGCCTCCGCCGTGAAGTCCCGGCCATCGATCTGCCACGACATCGGCCCCAGAGGCAGTCGGCGCCCGTCGAGGAAAGCCAGCTGACGGGCGGTGAGGTCGGCGACGAGGCGCTCGATGAAAGCATCGCCGAGGGACGGCTCGAGGGGGAGCTCGGCGGAGGCATCGGGGCGGAGCAGAGCCTCGAAGCCCCGGGCAATCCACTCGGGAGGCCCCGCACACACCTCCACCTGCCCGTGCAGCAGACCTTCTCGTGCACACCAGGCGGCGAACTGGGCCCCGTCGCCGAGGGCCCCCAGAGGAAGGTCACCCAGGTCGCGCTCCACAACGAGCAGGGCGAGGCATTGGTGGTAGCCGAGGCTCGTCTTCCACAAGGCCGACCAGGCGCGGGGCACAGGCGACGGGGCTTCGGCAGCGAGCGCCATGCAGTGCGACAGAGCGTGCCACGCACCCCGCACGGTTCCAGGATGACGCGCAGCGGCAGAGGACATCAACCCGAGCACATCGCGGAAGGCCGCCCGCACCTGGTCGAGGGCGTCGGCGTTCATGGGACGCCCGGACCGACCGTCCGAGTAGGGACAAGGGACATGGCGGACCGCGAGCCCCGAGGCCGCTTCACCCAGAGGACGGCCATCCTCATCGATCTTGTCGAGGAGCAGGACCGCTTCGGGCCACAGGCGGGGAGCCGGCGTCAAGCGTCGGACGCCTTCACAGGCACCTCGGCCGTGAGGTGGGTCTGGCCCCGGTCGTGGGACAAGGTGAGCGCCACGGACAACACCGGCTCCGTGGCCTGCACAAGCCAGCCGCCCACCTTGCGGGTGTCGCCCTTCGCCAGCGGCACATGCTGGGGTCTCGGACCCGCACGGCTCATGGGACGGGTGTCTCCGGCAAGGCTGCCACCGCTGCGCACCGACAGGCCCGTCGGACGGCCATCCATGAGCCGGAGGACCACGTCGCGGTCGGGGGTGAGGGACACGAAGACCGAAGCGGTGGACCGACCGATGGGCCGCGCCTCCCACACCGCGGCGAAGGAGGGCTTGCCGGTGGAGTGGGTGAGGGTGACCGACTCCGTGGCATCGAGAACAACCGCCAGCACAACGTCTTCGTCTGGCCTTGCGTCGACGGTCCACGGCCCGAGCTCCACAGACTCCCCAGCCGCGACCTTCAGCAGCTGCCGACGCACGACGACCCGGCTGTAGAGGGGAACATCCGAGGTGGCGCGGACGGACCGGGGCTCCTCGCCCACCGTGGCGGTGAGCTGTCCGGAGACCTGGCCCTGCCCGCCGTCTTCACCATCGACGACGTAGAGCTCGGTGTCCTGGCCGGGCTGCACGACAACCCGCACCAGCAGGCCGCCGCCCTTCGCCTCGCCGACCTTCCATCGGGCGGTCCAGCGGACCGCCTCGCCGCCAGCCAAGGCGGGGGCACCGAGGAAGATGCCGGCCAGCAGGCAACCTTGAAGCACATCGCGACGACTGGGCATGCGGCCTCCAGAGGGTCTGCGCACCTCGACCCCGTAATCGACCTCGCGGTTCCATCGAACCACAAGCGACCGCAGAAGGCACCGCACTCAGAAGGCGAAGCCCATCGAAAGCGCCCAGACCACCGCCGCACCCAGCGCCGCAGCCAGACCGGCGCCTCCCACCAGCACACCGAGCTGGTGGGCATTCAGAGACACCGTCACTACGGGCTCCTGAGGCAGCTCGGCGGTGACGTTGTCGTCGGGGCTCAGCCGGTCGATGAGTGCCTGGGACGCGACCACCCGGCCGCCCGACAGCTCCAGCTTCGTGTCGAGGGTGGGGTCCTCCAGGGCCAGGCGGCAGATCTGGATGGCGTTGCGCAGCTCCTCCATGTTGAGGAAGCGGTCGTCGGAGTCCTTCTCCAAACAGCGACGCACGGTCCACTCGATGACCGGCGGCAGGGCGTGGTCGGCCTTGATCTCGGCGAAGCGCGGCGGCGGCCTGGTGATGTGGGCGATGAGCACACCCGTGCCACGTCGGTCGCCGAAGGGCGTACGGCCCATGAGCAGGCGATACAGCAAGCAACCGAGCGCATAGATGTCGGTACGGGCATCTACGGGGTCACCCAGCGTCTGCTCGGGCGCCATGTACCAAGGCGTACCGAGAACAGTGTCCTGCCCGGTCAGCTCGGAGCTGTCTTCGAGGTCCTTGGCGATGCCGAAGTCGATGAGGCGAACGGTGAGAGGGCCCGTGCCATCGAAGCTTCCGGTGACGAACAGGTTGCTGGGCTTGATGTCGCGGTGGACGATGCCGCGAGAGTGAGCGGCTTCGAGCGCGTGGGTGAGGTGCTCCATCATGCGCAAGGCGGCGCGCGGGGACGGTGTGGAGGATCGGAGCAGCGTGCGCAGCGTGCCCCCATCGAGGAACTCCATGACCAGATAGGGCAACTGCCCTTCCATGCCGTGGTCGAGAACCCGCACGATGTTGGGATGACTCAGCCGAGCCAACGCAGCGGCCTCCCGGAGGAAGCGCTCCCGATACTTGGGCATCATCTCGGGACGGGCGTCGCGAATCACGAGAACCTTGATTGCGACGCGTTCGCCGGTCTCCTCGTCACGCCCCTGGTAGACCCGGCTCATCGCAGTGACGGCCAGCCGACCGATGATGCGGAAACGGCCGTTGAAGAGGTGTCCCAAGAAAGGGTCAGGCCGCTTGCGTTTGGAAGACTTCTCGGGAGACCGAGATCTGGCAGATTGCAAGCCGCGGGTGGCAGACGACATGCATGCTCCATGACACTGGAGGGATTGAGTTGCCCACTTTGGGGCACTGGAGGTTGGAGCTCGAGCGGCCCGGTGGGCAGCCCGCCTATTCTACTCCACATTTCAAATCTATCCCTCACATTCCGCTGACAATCCAGTCCCCCCATCCAATCCTCCCCCGACCCAAGCCCCACGCCTCCCCACCGTGCGCTGTTAGGGTGGCTTCCCCGGCAGCGAGGCCACGATGCGCAGCAGATGGTGGGCAGCCGCCGCAGCACTTGTCGCCGGTGGGGCCGCGTGGTCCATCGAAGAACGATGGGTACGGGAGAAGATCGCGCACGAGGGCCAGGGGCTAGAGGCCATCGCAGCCGAGGCCGCCGCAAGCCTGTCGGGCGACGCCCACGCCGCGGTTCGTTCTGGCGAAGATGTCGATGGACAGGCCTTTTTGGAGCAGCGCGCCATCCTGCGCCGCATCGAAGCCCAGCGCCATGTCCGCTCGCCCATCTACACGCTGCGTCCGCTCGACGACACCACCGTCGAGTTCGTTGTGATGACCAACGAACAGCCCTTCGTTGGCCACACCTACGGCATTCGCGAGCCCATGCGTCCCGTGCTTGCCGGCCACCCCCGCATGCGCACCGGCCTCTACGGGGACGAACACGGTCAGTGGGTGTCTGGCTACGCGCCGGTGCTCCGCTCCGATGGCGGCGTAGAGGCCATTGTCAGCGTCGACCGTCCGTCTCACGACCTCGCGGAGTTCCGCACCCAGTCCCGGCTGAAGGCGGTGTTGGTCGCACTGCTCGTGGGGCTGGCGTGGTTGCTGGTGCCCCGCCTCGGCGTGCTCCGGTCCAGGCCGGTGGAGGGCCTCAAGCGCATCGTCACCGGCTCACTGGCCTCACGCATCGGAGGTGCCGGCGCACTGGCCGTCCTGCTGGCCGTGGGCACGATGGCTCTGCTCGACCACATGCGCGCCCGCAAGGAGGCCATTCAGCACACCAAGGAGGAGCTGTCCCAGGCGGTCGCCCTCGGGTCCTTCCTGGTCGATGCCAGCCTGCACCAGGAGGTGGCCCGCACCCGCGACGCCCACTCCACCGCCTTCGAGGCCCTGCGCACCCAGCTTCGGGCCGTGAAGGAAGGCGCCCACCTCACCACCCCGGTCTACACCCTCGTCCGGGACGGCGAGCTGGTGCGCTTTGTGGGCATGACCAACGAGCATGCCTATGTGGGCGACACCAACGAGCTGCGCGAAGGTGTGCGCCTCACGCTGGAGACGGGCGCGCCGGGCACCGAGGGCCCCTACACCGACGCCCACGGCATGTGGGTGAGCGCATGGGCCCCCCTCCGCGCGGAAGACGGCTCCGTGGTGGGCATCCTGCAGGCCGACCGAGACGTCGCGGCCATGATGCTGGAGCTCACCAGCCACTCGCTCTGGCGCGCGCTCTACGGCCTTGCCGGCGTGCTGGTCGCCCTCATCGCCGGCTCGTTTCTGGCCCGCAACATCGCCCGCCCTGTCGCCCACCTCGCCGAGGCGGCCCGACAGGTCGGCAGCGGCCACCTCGACGTCGACATTCCCGACCACCGCGCCGATGAGGTGGGCGACCTCGCCCGAGCCGTCAACCGCATGGCCGTGGGGCTGCGGGAGCGCGAGCGCCTGCGCGACATGTTCGGCAAGTACATGGCCACCCAGGTCATCCACGAGCTGTTGGAGCGCAACGAGCTCGACCTCGACGGGGAGCTGCGCGAAGTCACGGTCGTGTTGTCCGACATCCGCGGCTACACCGCCCTCACCGAGGAGCTGGGGGCCGCCGAGGTGGTGGAGCTGCTCAACGAGTACTTCAGCATACTCGTCGACGTGATCATCGAGCACGACGGTGTCATCGACAAGTTCATGGGCGATGCGATGCTGTGTTGGTTCGGCGCACCGGTGCCCCAGGAGGACCACGCCGAGCGCGCTGTCGTGGCCGCGCGGGCCATCCTGGAGCGCACCGCCCGGTGGAACCAGGCCCGTGTCGACGCCGGCAAGAAGGCCGTGGCCACAGGCATCGGCATCGCCACGGGCAAGGTGGTCGTGGGCAACATCGGCTCACCGCATCGCCTCGAGTACACCGCCATCGGCGACGCCGTGAACCTCGCCAGCCGACTGTGCAGCAAGGCCGATGCCGGTCAGATCGTCGTCAGCGACAGCGTCCTGAGCCAGAGCGGCGCCGCGGGCTTCGAGCCGATGGGTCCCATCGACGTCAAGGGCATCCGGGAGCCCGTCACCGTTCACAAGGCGGAGCTGCCCATCGTCGCAGCCTGAGGGTCCTCCGTCCTGGATGACCGTGGCGGAGAATCCGACGCGGTCATCCCGAACGCCCCACCGGGGCGGACGGCGGCATCATCGCGCAGCGACGATGCGGTGGGGGAGCGCATCTTGATGCGCGGCGCGGGGGCTTGCCCCCGCAAAGAAAACACTGGATGCGCGGTGCGCTACCCATGCACCGAGCATCTAGGCGGCCGGCTCCTCGGCACTCGGGGCGTCCACCACGTCGACCTGAGGCCCGTAGACCAGCTCCTCGGGCACCGCCGGGAACACTCCGCGCACCTGCTCCATGTAGCGGTGGTGGAAGAACCACGGCTGCAGATGGGGCGGCACGATCTCGCGGAGGCGAGCGTGGTAGGCCGGCAGGGCGTACCAGGGCACCATGAAGTTGGCGTGGTGCTCGAAGTGGTAGTTGATGTGGAAGGGCGAGGCGAAGCGGGCCAGGGGGTAGAGGTAGGTACGCGACCGGAGCAGGGGGTCGGTGGCGTCCTTCAGGCCGTTGCCGTGTTCCTGGGCCTTCTTGAGGAAGTTGAAGATCTGGAGCACATGCATGCCGAGCAGCAACGCCGCGCCCACCTGCCAGCCCACGAACACACCCAGCAGCACAGCCGGGAGCACCAGCAGCAGCAAGCCCAGACCGACGCGACGGGGGTCGAAGCCGTACTGGTTGGAGGGGTTGAAGGCGAGCACCGAGCCGGGCACGAACAGCACGATGGCGAGGCGAAGGTAGAGGGGTCGACCCGTGAGCGGGAAGCGGTCCTGGGGGTCGTCGTCTTCGCAGGGACGCACATGGTGGACGGTGTGGCCGTGCTCCCAGTGCTTGAGGTAGTCGGTGAAGAAGGGCGCGCTGAAGGCCATTCCGATGCGCCGATTCCACAGCTTCTGGGCTGCGCGGTCTTCGAGCAGCACGTACATGTTGTGGCTGCACTCGTGAATCACGAGGATGAACAGCGAAAAGTACAGCGAGCCGAGCAGCCAGGGGGCCACCAGCAGGTAGGGCACCAGCGGCACCACAGCGCCTGCCGCCAGCACCAGCCCGATGCCGGCCAGCACGGCGGCCGTCCATGACAGGTTGCGGGTGTTGTGGAGGCGAGGGTCCTGCCGGAGGGCGTGGAATTCCTTGCCTGCTGCGATGGCCTCACGCATCCAGGGCTGTCGCTTCATGGCTTCTCCTGCCGCGCCGACCGTCTCGGAGCGAAGTGGACGTGGACTGGCGGACCAGCTTGACCACCGGGCTACCGACCGAGGCGCCCCGGTAACGTCAAACCCCCCCTGACTGGGGGATCTGTCACCACTCGAATGAGGTACGGCAGGACTTTGACAGTGGATCAGTCCCCCGAGAGCCTCCGGGGACCCAGCTCGTCGAGCCACCGCTCCAGCACCACCATCGCGGCAGGCACAAAGGCCACGGTCGCCGGAAGCAACAGGCGCACCTCGCGGATGCGTCCGAAGGCCAGGATGAGGCCCAGGTAGGGCAGCATCACCCCAACCAGCCGCTTGAGAGGCCCGGGGATGTGGCGCCACCCCACCGCCGTCATGCCGATCCACGCTCCGGAGAAGGCAGCGGCGTACCACTGCCACTCGGGGTCGGTGAGGTTCTTCATGAAGTACTTGGTGACGGTGCGGCCCTTCTTGGGCGACAGCGTGATGAGTTCCCGCAGCAGCAGAAAGGGGACGGCCCACAGCACCATCAGGACAGCGCAGCGCACCAACAGCCGGGACAGCGGCTCCTTGCCCCACCGCAGGGCGAAGTGGATGGGCACGACGAAGACGACGGTCTCGCGGTTGAAGGCGCCGATGAACACGAGCGGGTAGAGCCAGCGGTCACGGCCGCTCAGGGTGAGCAGAGCGGCCAGCAGCCACAACACATGGTCGGGCCCGGAAGCGGGCTGAAACCAGTAGTGCTCCACCGAAGGGCCATGGAGCGCAGCCACCAGCAGTCCCCCGGCCAGCGCCATCGGCATGGAGGCGAAGCGGGCGACCAGCAGGTGGGTGAGCAGCAAGGTGAGCCAGGTGGAGCTGAAGCGCACCACCAGGTAGGCGTACTCACGGGAGGCGGGCCAGGGCAGGCCGGCGGCGGACAGGAGGTCTTCGCCGGGGTGCTCGACAGCGAGGGGCACCAGCACGCGGTAGGCCCACGGCTTCTTGCCCTGGTCGAAGTTCACGATGTGGCGGTGGCGCTCGGTGCGGTGGCCGAGGCGGGGGCCGAAGTTGACCTGGAAGGCGTGGAAGCTCGTGAGGCTGCCGGCCAGCCCGGCGTAGAGCAGGCCGATGGCGAGCCAGGCGCGCGTGCGGGGCTTCATGGCTGCCCCTCCGCCCGGAGGTCGACCAGCCGCACCGCCTTGCCACCCGAGTGAGGGAGGATGGGGACCACCCTCTGCACCAGGCGGAGGCCAAGAGCATCCTGGAGCTTGTCGAAGACAACCTCCGGCAGTGCGCTTTCGACGACAATCGCGAGTTCGTCGAGCCCGGTCGCCCCCCGGCTCACCTCCAGCTGCCAGCCGGTGGATGGGTGGGCAGACAGCGCCGCCGACACCTGACTCGGACGCACATTGACCCCGCGCACCACGACCATCTCGTCGACCCGGCCGGTGACGCGGGACATGCGGGGAAGGGTGCGTCCGCAGGGACAGGGGGACCAGTCGAGGCGGGTGCGGTCGCCCGTGCGGTAGCGCAGCAACGGGAGCGCCTCTTTGGTGGGCGCACTGAGAACCAGCTCGCCCTCCGTCCCGTCGCGCACCGGCTGTCCGTCGGCGTCCACCACCTCGGGCCAGAAGGCGTCGGCGTTGAGGTGCAGCCCGTTGTGTTCGGGGCACTCGAAGGCCACCCCCGGTCCGATGGCCTCCGACAGCCCGTAGGTGTCAACCGCCTGCATGCCGTATTCCCGCGACAGGGCGCGCCGGTCTGCCTCGGACCAGGGCTCGGCACCAAAGACGCCCAGCGAGATGGGGGGGACGGGACCGTGGGCGCGGGCGAGGTGCAGTGCGTAGCTCGGGGTGGCAAACAGCACATCGGGACACACCTGCCGCATCATGGCGACGTGGACGGCACTTCGGGCGCCGCCCCCCGGCACCACCAGAGCCCCCAGCGCCGTGGCCGCCTGGGTGAAGCCGAAGCCTCCAGTGAACAAGCCATGCCCCAAGACGCTGTATACGACGCTGTCCTCGTTGACGCCCACCGCTGCGAGCCCCCGGGCCACGAGCCGGGTCCAGAGCGCGAGGTCTGCGGCCGTGTAGCCGACCAGGGTGCGCGGACCGGCCGTGCCGGAGCTGGAATGGAGGCGCACCAGCGCACGTCGGGGGACGCGGAAGCTGTCAAAGCCCTGCAGGTGGGACTTGTGGGTGAAGGGCAGCTCGGCGAGGCACCCCGGGCTCTGGGGGACGGGCAGGCCGAGACCCGACACGAGCCCGGACAGTGCCGGTCGGATGCGGTCCCACAAGGCCGAGCGCGTGGCGGTCTCGACCTCGGGCTGCACCATCCGCGGACGCAGGCTCACGACGGGCCGTCCACCAACAGCACGGTCAGGGCTTGCGGGCCATGCGCACCCATCACGAGGGTCTGCTCGATGTCTGCGGTCTTGCTCGGGCCAGAGATCCACGAGGACATGCCCGCGCGGCCGAGCCCCCCCCGCACCTCCGGGTGGGCGAAGGCAGCATGGAGGTCGGCCACCACGGCATCTGCGGCAAGCACAACGACCAGGTGGAGGCTCAGCCAGGGAAGCGCCCTCTGTTCGGCCTTCGGCACCGCCGGCACATAGATTGCGGCGTCTTCGGCCGAGGCCACCACACCCCGAACCGCGCAGACCTCCGGCGGAGCGGCGGGGGAGGCGGCCACATCGTCCCGCAGGTCGACCGCCCCAAGCTCGTCGAGAACGGCCTGCAGCCGAGCAAGGTCCGTCCTCCTTGCGCATCCCCCCACCGACTCCAGCCGCGCGATGAAGCGGTCCACAAGGCCACTCTCCGCGACCGAAGGCGACCCATATACAGGTGGCAGGGCAGCTCGAGCGGAGGCACCGAGACGTCCGTTGCGCACACGGCGCAGAAAGGACTGGCCAGCAGCGGTGGTGGTGGGGTCGTCCACGGCGGCTCCGGGTGGCTGCGCCGTCGAGACTCAGCGAGGGGGTTGGGGGCGGCACCTCGTACTTCGAGGCGCCATCGCCGCAAGGCAGAGCTGGAGAAGGGCGTGGACCGATCTCCCCGGCGCAGTGCCCCGATGCCGTCTCTTCGCCGGAGTCTCGCCCGGTCCTCCGCTCCCGACTACGATGCGGCCCGGCCGACCCACCCCCCGAGGGCGAGATGCTGAGAGTGCAAGTGCACGGCCATGTCGTGCAGCAGGGCGATTCGCGGATGGCGTCCACCTACCGTTCCGTGCTCGACGGCGAGGCCGCAGCCCTGATGCACGCCGACCCGCCCTACTGCCTGCTGGTGCGCCGCAACGCCAAGGGGAGAAAGCGGGAGCCGAAGACGCGGGCGAAGATCCACCACTCCGCGGTGCGCCGCTTCGACAACGTGGCGGACTACCGGCGGTTCACCGAACGCTGGCTGCGGCCTGCCCTGGCCTGTGTGTCGGCAGACGGACACGCCATCGTCTGGACCAACCTCCTCGGCCGGGAGCCCATTCGTCAGATCGCCCTGGATGAGGGCTTTGTGGAGCACGGCACCTTCCTGTGGGCCAAGCTCGGCAAGGTGGGCAACGTGGGCGAGCAGCTCGCCCGTCTCTACGAGGTGGCGCTCATCTTCGGTCGCCAGGCCCCGGCCCCGCTCGCAGACAGCGACCCGGCGCCGCCCCGTCACCACATCTCCGGCTACGACGACGATGGGGAGGCCGGCGACTGGGAGCACCACCCCAACCACAAGCCCCACTCCCTTCTGGAGCCGCTCATCCGCGCCTACAGCAGGCCTGGAGACATCGTGCTGGAGCCCTTTTCGGGCAGCGGAAGCACCGCATCGGCGGCCGTGCGCCTGGGACGCCGCGCGCGGGCCATCGAGCTGAGGCAGAAGTGGGCGGCGGTCTCGGGGGAGCGGCTGAAGGCGGTGGCTGAACGCGCCTGAGCCGGTCAGTCGAGGTGCCGCTTTCGCGCCCGTGCCAGGCGACGGAAGGAGTCTCGCTTCGGCTGCGGCAGGCCCCGTGGCATCCGGGCCGGCAACCAACCACTCACCCGGGCCAGCCAGTCCCCCCAGCGCTCCGCCCGCACCGGATCGGCGAGCACATGGGCCATCACACGCAGCCCCACGCGCTCCCACCAGGGCCGAGCGCCCGCAGCCCGTTCCCGCAGCACCCGCAGCTGTTCGGGCAGCGGAACCCCCACCGGACACACCTCGCGGCAAGAACCGCACAGGCTCGACGCGTGGGCCAGATCGCCGTGGGTGTCGGGACTTCGGGCAGCACCCAGCACCGCGCCGATGGGACCGGGCAGCACGCTTTCGCCATAGCTGTGGCCCCCGCTGCGGCGGTAGACCGGGCAGGTGTTGAGGCAGGCGCCACAACGAATGCAGGTGAGGGCGGCGCGGAGGTCGGGATCGCCGAGGAGCTCAGACCGCCCATTGTCGACGATGACGAGGTGGAGTTCGGCGCCGGGTCGGGGGCCCCGAAAGATGCTGGTGTAGGCCGTGATGGGCTGTCCGGTGGCCGATCGGGCGAGCAGGCGCAGGAAGACGGGCAGGTCGGCCCGCCGCGGAATCACCTTGTCGATGCCCATGCATGCAATGTGGAGCGGAGGCAGCTGGGCGCCCAGGTCGGCGTTTCCTTCGTTGGTGCAGACCACGAGGGCACCATCTTCGGCCACCGCGAAGTTGACCCCCGTGATGCCGGCCTGGGCGTGGAGGAAGTGCTGCCGGAGGTCTCGGCGGGCAGCCCGGGTGAGGCGGGTGGGGTCGGACTCCCCCGCCTCGGTGCCGAGGTGGGTGTGGAAGGTGCGCCCCACCTCCGTGCGCTCCAGGTGGATGGCGGGCATCACGATGTGGCTGGGCGCCTCGCCCCGGAGCTGCACGATGCGCTCTCCGAGATCGGTGTCGGCGACCTCGATGCCCAGGGCGGCCAGGTGGGGGTTGAGTCCGCACTCCTCGGTGAGCATCGACTTGGACTTCACCACCCGAGTGACGCCACGGTCGGTCAGGAGCTGTCCCACCACCTGCCGCAGGTCGGCAGCGCGCGGGGCCCAGTGCACGACCACACCGTGACGGGCGGCATTCCGGGCCAAATCGGCCACCAGCTCGTCGAGGTGGTCCAGGCCATGGCGGCGCACGGCGCGGGCATGCTCTCGCAGCGCCTCCCAGTCGGACACCTCAGCGGCGGCGGCGTCTCGCTTGCGGCGCACATGCCACACCGCCTTGTCGTGCCACGACGTGCGGGCGAGGTCGGCGAGCAGGTGGCGCGCGGCCCTGGGGTGGGGAACACGGCTCATGGAGCGTCCAGCGCCGAGAGCACCAGCTCAGGCATCGACAACAGCCTGGGACCGGTCGTCTTGAACCGTTTCATGTGAAGCAGGCACGAGGGGTCCTCCGACACCACCAGGTCGACCCCTGCAAAGGCGGCCAGGCGGTCCCGCCCCATGCGCTCGGACACCGCCGGCTCGGTCGCGCTGAAGATGCCCCCGAAGCCGCAACACTCGTCGACCCGCCCGGCCCGCACGACCGTGACGCCCTCGATGCAGCCGACGACGCCAGCCACAGGGTCGACCGACTCCGGCGCACCTGGTCCGTGCTCGGAGGGGCGCCCCAGGCCGAGCTCACGCAGTCCGTGGCACCCAGGATGCAGGCCCACGCGGGCATCCAGTCGGCCCGGCAAGGTGCGCAGCCCCAGTCCAGTCCACAAGAACTCGCTGAAGGACCACACCCGGGGTGCCCTGGAAACGGCCGCGCGGTCGATGTTCCGGGCGAGGGCGAGGTGATGGTGCCGAATGAAGGCCGTGCAGCTGGCCGAGGGCAGCACGATGGCGTCCACACTGCGGAAGCTCCGGGCCATCGCGCCGGGCAGCTCGACCGCCAGCTCGGGTCTCCCCGACGAGCAGAAGGGCTGGCCGCAGCAGGCCGGTGCGTCGTCGGGGACCACCACCTCCACGCCCAGTCGCTCCAACACGGTCCATGCCGCCATGCCGACCTCAGGCGCGAGGCGGTCGACGAAACAGGGCACATAGAGGCCAATGCGCATGGCAAGCCCGGGAGGAGGTCCGGCGTGTCAGGAGGCCAGCGACTCGGCAAGAGCCTGCAGCTTGCCCCAGGTCCGCCAGTTTCGGAAGGTGGTGGTGGTGCCCAGCCCACGGTCGAACCAGGCCGCAGAGAGCTTGGAGCGGGCCGCGCCCTTGGTGTAGTGCAGGTAGATCACGTCGCCGTCGAGCACGAAGCGGTCATCGGGGGAGCGGTCGGGGTCGAGGACGGCACCGGCCCGCGGGGGACCGGTACACACGCCCACCGCCACGAAGCGCGGATCGATGTTCTGCACCTCGAAGGGGACGGCCTGGGAGATCTGCCGCACCTTGTCGAGGCTGAGGACTGCGACAGGAGTATTGACCGAAAAACTCTCCTGGAGGATGTTTTCGATGATCTGGGCGGCATTGCTTGGAGTCGACTCGCCCACTTTCCACACGATGTTGCCGCTCTGGATGAGCGTGCGGACTCCGGCAAAGCCACGGGCGACCAGCGCCTCTCGCAGGGGCTTCATCGGCACCTTGTTCTTGCCGCCAACGTTGACGCCGCGCAGCAGCGCGACCTGGACCCGAGCCATCGACCTCTCCTGGAGCGTGGGCGCTGAGGGCTAACGGATGTTGGCCCGCGACAACTGCTGCGAAGGGACAGGCGCATGCAGGCCGCAGAGGCAATAGTCGTGCTGCAGAGTCCGCGCCGGAGACCCCCTGATGTCGTCCCACTCATCCCTGCACACCCCCCGCCGTGCTGCCCTGCGCGCCCACATCCTCGCGGCCCTCGGCGTCGCAGGTGCGGCCACCGCCTGCGCACAGGTCCCCACGCCCGGCACCCCCAAGGCCGACGGCCTCTACGACGCGGTCGACAAGGACAGCGACGGGGTGCCCGCATCGGAGGACTGCCACGACGGCGACAGCTCCATCCGCCCTGGCGCCGAGGAGATCTGCAACGGGGTCGACGACAACTGCGATGGCGAGATCGATGAAGGGGTGCGCCTCACCTTCTTCCGCGACGCCGACTACGACACCTTCGGCAACCCGAACCTCACCCTCGACGCCTGCGAGCTGCCCGAGGGCTACGTCGAAAACGACGACGACTGCGACGATGACAGCGCCTCGGCGTTGCCCGGTGGTGAAGAGGTCTGCGACGGACTCGACAACGACTGCGACGGCAACACCGACAACATCGACGGCTTCTGGCCCGACGACGACGGGGATGGCTACGGCCGAAACGGCACACCGGCCTCGGCCTGCGAGCCGATGCCCGAGGGCTACGCCGACAACACCTCGGACTGCGACGACACCGATGCCGACATCCATCCGGGCATGGTGGAGCAGTGCATGGACGGCATCGACAACGACTGCGACGGAAGCCTGTCCTGCGTGGTGATGGACATCCGCGAGGACACCGGCGCGGACTGCCGGGTCACCTGGGCCATCACCTACCCCGAGGCCTTCTCCGGCGACCCGTGCGAGGGCTGCAACTTCTCCTTCAGCACCAACCTCGAGATCGCCGACCTGACGGGCGACTCCACCGCCTGCGACGGTGCCGGTGACCGCTGGACCGAGTTCCGGGTGGAGGGGGACAACATCAGCTCCCTCGATGCCATCTACGTGGGCGAGAACTGGATGGTCGACGGCGACTGGACCGCCGGAATCCTGAATTGGTACACCAACACCTACATCCTCGACCTCGGCACCCACACCGCCTACGCCTCCTACATGGGCGAGCTCGACGTCGATGAGGTCGAGTCCTACTACTATTACTACTACTACGAGGGCCGCCCCTTCTCGGTCGACGGGGCGCACCGGGTCGCCGAGTGCGATGACAGCGCCGGCACAGGATGGTCCTCCGAGCTCCGCCTCGCCGACCTGTCCCGGCTCAGCCCCCAGGAGCGCGCCCAGGCCGCCCACGCCTGGACCCGCGCCGCCCTCGCCGAGCACGCGGCCATCGCCTCCTTCAACCGTTTCGCCATGGAGCTGATGTCGCTGGGTGCGCCCCCCGACCTGCTGGCCGACACACTGTCCGGTGCTGCAGACGAGATCGTGCATGCCCGCGACTGTTTCGCGGTGGCCAGCCGCCTGGCTGGAGAGCCGGTCGCCCCCGGCGCCTTCCCGGTAGACGGCGCGCTCGACGACATGTCCCCCGCCGGCATCCTCGAGCGAGTGCTGGTGGAGGGCTGTGTCGACGAGACCGTGTCCACCGCGCTGGCCGCACTGCGCCTGTCCTACATCTCGGATCCCGATCTGCGCACCATCCTTCAGCGCATCATCGACGACGAGACCCGCCACGCCACCCTGGCCTGGCGCTCGGCTCGCTGGATCCTGTCGAAGCATCCCGAGCTGCGTCCCCACGCGCAGAAGGTGCTGGCGGAGGCCCTCACCCCGCCGCCTGGACAACACGCCCCCGCGGCATCCCCCGCATTGCGCAGCCTGGGCGTGCTCTCGCAAGGTGAGCGCGCACGCGAGCGGGCCCGCACCCTCGACGAGGTGGTGAAGCCCGCCGTGGCCGCGCTGCTTGGCGAAGACAGTGTGATGACCGAGCTTCACGCATAGGAATGCGGGGGGTTCTCTCCCACCGCGAGCGGCCGGAGGCAACCGTCGCGGGACTGCGTCTGGAGAAGGGGACCGACACAAACATTGGCGGGGCGCCACCCCACCTTCCGTAGGGCACGGTACACACACCATGACTCACGGGGGTGATTCACATGACGGCTCGTCAGCTGCTGTTCTCGTTCTCGGCCTGCTTGGGCCTCCTCGCCAGCACTTCGATGGGCGCGACGGCGGAGGCCGGCCGCCACCTCGGCATCCCGCCCGAGGCAGCGCCCGCTCCGCCCACAGACAAGACGCCCACCATGTCGCTCAACCAGCGCCGGCGAAAGGTGGCCGACGGCGACCTGCCCGAGATGCTGCTGCCAGTGCCCTACACCGCGTCGGGCTGGCACTTCTCCACCCGCTGGTACGACGAGAACGGTCAGGTCTACCGCAGCCGAGAGGTGGCCATGGTGCTGCGCGCTGCCGAAGCCCCCCAGGTCGACCACCACCTGCAATGGCGGCAATACCTGGTCGCGGCCAGCGTGCTCCCCGTCACCTTCGGGCTTCCGCTGCTCGCAGCCGGCGACCAGCTCGCCCTCGGCGTGGAAAACTTCAACTACCACCAGGCCGCGGCGGTGAGAAAGACCACCGCCACGGCCATGATCGAGCGGTAGTGGCACACTCGGCGGGCTGGCTTCGGGGCCGGGCCAGGCGACGGGCATCGCTTTTTTCGTGGCGACCCGCGTCTCTGCCGGGCCCACTGCGTCTGTAGAGATGCGCCCCACGAAGACAGGCCACCCACCCCGCCCTGGAGGCTCCCATGTCCCGAATCCACACCTGCTGCGGATGAGCCCCCGCCCCTCCACCGCCGACGTCCACGCCGCCCTCGCCACCGACCTGTCCCGGTGGTTCGGGCGGCGCGTGCCTGCCGACCAGGTCGACGACCTCGTGCAGGACACCTTCGTGCGCATCCACCGCGGGCTGCCGGGTCTGCGCGACACCGACAAGCTCACCGGCTGGGTGTACCAGGTGGCCCGCGGCGTCCTGGTGGACAGCACCCGCCGGATGCGCCCCACGCCCACCAGCGAAGATAGAGTGCTGAACGATGTTCTCACTGTCGAGCAGCCCGACCTCGGCCCCGACCCCACCGAGGTTGTGGCGGGCTGGCTTCCGGCGATGGTCGACGAGCTGCCGGAGCCCTACCGGGCGGCGGTGCGCCTGTCCGAGCTGGAGGGGATGACCCAGGCCGAGCTGGCGAAGCGACTGGGGCTGTCTGCATCGGGTGCACGCAGCCGGGTTCAGCGCGGCCGAAAGTTGCTGGCCGAGCGACTCGACGCCTGCTGCCATATCGCCCGACAGGGTGCGGAGGTGGTGGACTGGCACCGTCGGAGGAGCCCATGCACGACCTCCTGCGAGCCGAGGTAGAGTGGTCGCCGGAGTTGCCGATGACCGCAGCCTGGAAGCACACGCCCACGCATGCCGACGCGGCCAAGCTCGAAGCGGAGACAGGCCTGCGCCATGAGCTGGTGGACGGGGAGCTGTTCGCAATGGCGGGCGGCACGCCGGAGCACAACCAGCTGAGCGGCAACGTCTTTGGGGAGCTCTACATTCAGCTGAAGGGCAAGCCCTGCCGTGTGGTGGGCTCAGACCAGAAGGTCCATGTTCTCGACGAAAACGACGACGCGGGCCTCTACCCCGATGTGGCCGTCTACTGTGGCCCCCGCCAGCGGTCCGCGGCTGTGTCCACCGCCCTTACCAACCCCAGCGCCCTCTTCGAGGTCGTCTCCGACTCCACCGAGGCCGACGACCGCGGCCGCAAATTCGAGCTCTACCGCAGCCTCGAGAGCCTCCAGCACTACGTGATGCTGTCCCAGAAGAGGCCCAGCGTGGAGGTCTACGACCGCAACGAAGACGGCACCTGGACCCTGCGGCTGGCCGGCTCGGGAGACCGCCTCGCCCTGTCCGCCATCGGTGCTGAGCTCGTCGTCGACGACCTCTACATCGATGTCTTCGACGAATAGGCCCTACTCGTCCACCACGCTCAGGAACAGGTCGGCGATGCCGGTGTGCCCTTCCTTGCTGGGGTGCATGCAGGTCAGGTCGAACCAGAGGTCGGCGTCTGGACCGCGGTAGCAGCGGCCCGTCTCGTCGTCGCGCATGTGGCCGTGTCCGCAGGCGGCTTCGCCCATGAAGACCATGTCCACATCGTGCTGCACCGCGATTCGCAGCATCTCGGACTGCATCCAGGTCGCCACCGCCATGAAGTCGGGGTCCACCAGACCCACGTCCATGCCGATGAGATCGGCGCCCGGGCAGGTGGACAGGTCGCGGGAGGCATCCACATCGGTGAAGGCGAAGTTGTTGGCGAAGACCACGTTCATGCCTCCCGGAAAGCGCGTGGGGTCGGACTTCAGCCAGGAGATGGCATCCTCGAGGTCGGTGATGGCTTCTTCGGCCTCCACCCACACCAGCGCGGGGTCGACCCCGTCCACGAGGTCCTGGGCGTAGGCGAACAGGTCGTTGCCGCCCACCGTCATCACGACGAGGTGGTTCTTGTGCCGCTCGTCCTCGGGGATGCAGGTCTGGAGCTGCTCGTGGGGCTCGCGCAGGATGTCGTCGGTGCGGGCCCCCCACTTGGCACAGGCCGCGAAGTCGCCCGAGAAGGTCTCGCCCACCACGCCTTCGATCACGTTCACGTTCTTCCAGCGGTTGGCCGGCGCTTCGAGGGAGAAGCGGTCCACCAGGCCGTCCGCCACCTGGTTGCGGTAGTACTCCCCGGTGCGGGTCGGCGGGGTGCCCACCGTGATGGAGTCGCCCACGAAGACCACCCGCTCGATGCCCACGATGTCCTGGTGGTCGGTGCCCTTGCAGTGGGAGCCCATCACCGGACTCCAGTCGTCGTAGGCCACCGGGTCGAGGCCGTCAGTGGGGAGCTGGTGGGCGAAGCACTCATGGGCGGTGAGGGGGGCGGGCTCGATGGGGTCGCCGGTGTCGATGGGGCCCGAGTCCTCGGGGGGAGCGGTGTCCTCCGCGGTGTCGGCGGCGGTGTCGTCGGGCAAGCTGTCCGCGTCGGTGTCTTCGACATCGGGCGCGGCAGAGTCCTCCGCTGCCGAGCGGGTGGCCTGCTTTGCGGGGACGGTGGGCGAACAGGCCAGGGCGAGGAGGGCGGGGAGCCAGCGCACGGGAGCCTCCAGAACAGGCGACCACAGTGCCTCGACGCCGCGAGGATGGTCAATGTCGAACCGACGACATCGCGAGCGTCTCGGCCTGAGAGACACGTCCCGGGAACCTGCCCTTGCCTTGGGTGGTCCATGTGCCGAAGTGCACCGCGCGCGGCGACGCGGCTGCGCTTGGGGTGATGCATGAAGTGGAAGCGGTGGGGACTCGCCGGACTCGTGGCGATGCTGGCGGTCGGACTCGCGTGGACCGGGGATGCACCTGTGCAGACCGCAGAGAGCCCGGCCGAGGTGGTGGCCCAGGCGGAGGGCCTGCCGGTGCGGATGGCCTCGTCGAAAGAAGCCTTGGAACGCACATTCTCGGGAGAGTGTGCCGCCCGGGTGAGGCTGGTGGACCCCGACGGCATCGCCATGGAAGGCCAGGAGGTGAGGGTGTTCCTGTCCCCCCAGGAGAACCGACCCGACCGCCTCACGGGTCCCGACGGAGTGGCGGTCTGGCCGGGGGTCGCCTGCGGGTCGTCTGCCAGGTTCAGCACCTCCACCGAGCACGGGATCTACTCCAGCGCCAGCGCCAGCAGCTCCACCATCATCGCGGGCGAGACCGCCGAGCTGATGGTGGAGCCGGGGGTCCTCGTCACAGGCGTGGTGCGTGGGGACGACGGCCAGCCGCTCCAAGGCGCCACGGTGGGCCACTCCAAGCCCACGGTGACAGGTCCCGACGGACGCTACGAGCAAAGGGTCGGTCGGAATGGTCTCAACTTCCTCCGGGCCCGCGCCCCGGGCCACCACTCCGAATTCGCCGAGGTCGTCGTCCCTGAGGGCGTGTACACGGCCGAGCTCGACTTCGACCTCAAGGCCGGCCGCCACCTCACCGTGTGGTGCCGAGATGGCGAGAAAACAGGCTGCTTCGGTACCCACGACCTGTCCTGCAGAAGCGCCGGTTCGCCGCCCGGAGGCTTCTGCGACCCGGTCGACGACAGTGCCGGCCACCAGTTCATCTGCGAGTGCGGCGACGGGGAGGGGGTGGTGCGCACCGCCACCCTCCAGGTCGAGTTCGGACCCGACGACACCGAGGTGGAGCTCGCCCCCGAGGCCGACATCCGGGTGCGCGGTCGGCTCGTCCTCCACGGCAAGCCCGTCCGCGGCCACCTCTTCTTCAGGCGCGTGCTCGACCCCGACCGGTCCATCGAAGACGCCTTCTCCAGTCTCTTCGTCGACGTCCCGGCCAACGGAGTGCTCGACACGGCCGACCTCGCTCCCGGACGCTGGGCCCTCGAGGCAAGCGGGCGCTCCGATGGGGAGTTCGTTGAGAAGAACTTCGACGAGCTGGTGTTGGTGGACGGCAGCGACATCCAGCTCGGCGACCTGGAGCTGAGTGGGGCGGGTGCCATCGAGGGTGTCGTGCATGGCGCCGGCGAAGACGACGAGCGGATGACCATGGTCTTCGCCGAGCCCGCCAACGCCGAGACCCCCGGCACCCAGATGATGGAGACCACCGGGCCGACCGGCCGCTTCAAGATCACGTCGCTGGCGGCGGGCCAGTGGCGGGTGTGGGAGATGCGGGACCCCTCGAGCGCCGTGCTGGTGGACGTGGAGGCCGACATCATCACGGACGGGGTGGCGCTCACCTTGTCGGAGGACTGGGTGTTGCCGGGTATCGGTGCCGCCTTCGACATCTCCATGACGGCGGACAACGGTCCGGAGCGCTTCGAGCTGGTGAGTGTGGAGCCGGGCGGTCCGGCGGAGCAAGCCGGGCTGGAGGCGGGCGATGTCGTGGTGGACATGACCCTCGACGGACGGCCCGAGACCGAGGCCGAGCACGGGACCAGCCTCGCGATGTACACCCTCATCACCACAGGTCGAAGCGACGGCATCCACCTCACCGTCGACCGAGACGGCGAACAGGTCGCGGTCCACTTCTGACGGCATGGCACCCGGTCCAGCCCCCGAATAGCCGGCGCCCCCTGAAGCCGAGGTCGCCATGTCCACCTGTGTCCTGTGTTCCGCCTCCGACAGCCTGCGCGACCACACGGTCTCCCACGGCCCCGCAGATGCCGAGGCGGTCCTCCTCTGCGGCACCTGCGCGGGTCAGCTCGACAGCGACGCCCTCGACGCCCACCACTGGCGGTGTCTGCAAGAGTCGGCCTGGTCGCCAGATGCGCCCGTGCAGGTGCTCGCCTTCCGGCTCCTGGGTCGGCTGCAGGCGGGCGGCGAGGGCTGGGCCGGTGAGCTGCTCGACCAGCTCTGGCTGGAAGACGACGTGCGGGCGTGGGCCGAGGCCGGCCTGGTTGGAGAGGACGAGGCGACGGTCGAGGTGGTGGACTGCAATGGCACCCGGCTTCAAGACGGCGACGCGGTCACCCTCATCAAGGACCTCGTGGTGAAAGGCGCCAACTTCACCGCCAAGCGCGGCACGATGGTGAAGAACATCCGCCTCGGCGACGACCCCACCCATGTGGAGGGCAAGGTCCACAAGCAGTCCATCTACCTGAAGACAGAATTCCTCAAGAAAGCCTGAACATCATCGCTTTCGGCGACGTCCACCCACCTGTCGCCAGGTCCCGGGGGGCAGGTCTCCGAGGCGGTGTTCGCCAATGGCGAAGCGCACGAGTCGCAGGCACGGGTGTCCCACGGCGGCCGTCATGCGGCGCACCTGTCGGTTCATGCCCTCGGAGATCCACAGCTCCAGCCACTGGTCCACCACATTCTTGCGGTAGCGCACGGGCGGGTCGCGGGGCTGCACCGGGGGTGGGTCGATGAGGCGCACGCGGGCGGGACGGGTCCGGCCGCCCTTGATGTGTACGCCGTCGCGGAGCCTCTTGAGGGCAGCAGAGTCGGGCACCCGCTCGACAAGCACCCAGTAGCCCTTCTCCTTGCCAAAGCGGGGGTGGCTGAGCCGATGCTGCAGGCGGCCATCATCGGTGAGCAGCAGCAGGCCTTCACTGTCGCGGTCGAGGCGCCCGCAGGGGTAGACACCCGGCACATCGACGTAGTCGGCGAGGGTGGACCGGCCGTCGCCGTCGGTGAACTGGCTCAGCACGCCGAAGGGCTTGTGGAGGGCGAGCAGCATCTCAGAGGATGGCCACGGGACGGTTCCGGCCACCGATGGGCGCCCAGCGGACCACCTTGCGGGGCGGGGCCGCAAAGCCCCTGGCTCGGGTAGCAGCCCGGATGCGGCCCATCGGCGACTCCGCGGTGTGACCAGACTTGAAGGGGTCGTTCTCCGCGAGGGTGTAGAGCGCGAGGTTGCTCAGGAAGCGGAGGGCATCGCCGGGCGGCAGCTGCTCGGTGCGCGCACACAGCTCCAGGTCGCGCGCCCCGAGCGCACCCATGCCCACAGTGTCGTAGACCGCCCAACCGTCGGCGTCGCCCACCTCGAAGGACCGGGTGTGGCACCAGAGCTCGACGGCGAGGCGGTCGTCTTCCCTCGCGTGCCGCAGAGCGCGCCGAACCTGGGCCGCCGACCGCAGTGCCTCCCCAGCCGGATGGAACCAGGCCAGCACCTCGGGCAGCTCCAGTAGAGGCAGGCCGAGCGCGGTGAGGAGGGCGAGCTCCGTGTCTCGGTCGCGGTCCAGGGGGGCGGCCGACGAGCCCGTGCCGAGCGTGTAGCTCAGGCGAATGCGGACCATTGCGGTGTGCTCGGAGACGACCCTGGCTGCTGCATCCCAGGCCGGCGTGGTGGCCGCTGCCCGCTGGAGCCCGCCCGGTGCGGCACCGGCCCCGAAGGCGCCCAGGGTCCAGGCAGCTGCGGTGTCGGCCGAGCCGTCGAGCGTGGGCATGGGCTGGTCGGGCACGTCGATGACCACGGCGATGGGCGGGTGTACCGGTCCGCCGTCGCCAAAGGGAGGGGTCCACCGGAAGACCAGCGCCTCGTGCCCCATGAACCAACCGGGCCGCACCGGAGGCAGTCGCCGGAGCAGGCTCAGCTCACCATCGAAGACAGCGGTGAGCAGGGCATCCTCGATGACATCCAGAGTAGGGGCACCCGAAGCGGGCAGCACGAGGCCGCGCAGGAAGGTCGGCGTGGGCGCAGTCATGGAGGAGCTCGCGACGGAGGGGGGCCGCGCCATATCGCAGCCGCCCCCACCCCGGCTGACGTGCTGGGGATGAATCACCGACATGCACCGAACCCACGCCATGGTGTGATCCAGTCCGGCCCCGCCGGGGACTGCACTTCCCATGAACGACGCCCAGATCATTGCCGACTTCCTTGATGGCAAGGCCGCGGCCCGCGAGGCCCTGCTCGAGCGCTGGTTGCCGCCCGTGCTCGACTGGTGCGTGCGCCTCGGGGGACCGAAGATCGACTCAGAGGACGCCGCACACGATGTTCTCATCGTGGTCCTCACGCGCTTGGACACCCTCGAGGACCCCCTCCGCTTCCGGTCGTGGTTGTTCAGCGTCACGCGCAAGGTGATCGACCGACACCGCCGACGCGCATGGATTCGCCGTTGGGTGCCGGGCATCTTCGTGGAGCCTGCGTCCCGCGCGCCGGACCCCGAGGCCACCACCGCGTCGGCCCGGGGTGTGAATCAACTCATCACGGCCGTGGACGCCCTGCCCGCCCGCCTCCGGGAGGTGGTGGTCCTGTCCCAGGTGGAGGAGCGGCCACTCCCCGAGGTCGCCGAGCTGCTGGATGTCCCTCTCGGCACGGTGAAGAGTCGCCTCCGGCTGGCGCGCGAGCGCCTCCGCGGCGACCCCGCCGTGCGCGCAATGCACCACGCCCTGCTGGCCGGGGAGCTGGGATGAGCGACCCCCGCATCGACAGGCTCCGGACCCGCCTCGCGGAGGATGTGCTTGATCCACCCGCGCTGAAGGCCGTTCTGAAGCAGCTTCCGGGCGCACCCTCCCATGCCGTGGGCCGCGTGCGTCGTCGACTCGACCAGCCGGAGCGTGCGCCAGATCGGCTATGGCGCCCGGTGCCTGTGTTGGGTCTGGGACTGGCGACGGTGGCCATGGCGGCGGTGGCGAGCTGGCCGGCAGCGCCCCTGCCGTTGGACCGCACCTTCACAAGTGGCGAAGAGAGCGTGGTGGCGGACCTGCCCCAGGGCCTCCACATCCAGGCATCCGGCGACGGCACCCTCGGGGGCACCCAGGTGGCCCCATCGCTCCAGTGGACCCGCGGACGGCTCGACGTAGCGGTGGACGAGGACCAGGGGCTCGACCTGATGCTGCGCACACGCGAGGCCACCGTGCGCACGCGGGCAGGGCGGGTCGAGGTCGAGCGAGATCGTGCGGGCACCCGGGTGCGGGTCGGGCAGGGCGCGGTGGCGGTGGCCTGCGGACAAGACTCCGAACACACCTTGCTGGCGGGCGATCAGGTGGAGTGCTGGCCCACCACCGCCACCGGTCTGCTGGGCCGCGCCGAGCTGCAGGCCACGCAGGAGGCACCCTTGTCGGCACGGCAGGCCACCCTGGACGCCGCAGCCGGGCTGCCCGCCGAAGCCGCAGTGGCAGCGGGCCTCGGACTCGCCCAGGTGGAGCTGCACCTGGCCGCCGACGAACCCGTCGCGGCACTCGATGCGGCCCGGGCAACGCTGGCCCTCGACCCACCGGTCCATGCCACCGCCCTGCAACAGGTGGCTGCGGCACTCGCGCTCACAGAGGAAGGCTGCGAAGGCGCCCGTCCGCACCTGACCGCTCTGGCGCCCACCCACCCCGACGCCGCAGCCGCCCTGGCCGACTGCACCCGATGAGCCTGCCGTGGCTCCTCACACTGGCCGTGGGCACGCGCCTGCAGCTGCCGGCCGAAGCGGACCTGGAGGCCTGGCAGGCAGCCGCCGAGCACGCAGGCATCGTGGTGGTGGGCCCGGCGCAGTCTGCGGAGGTGCGGCTGGTGGTGGGAACAGGCGGCTGGGAGCTCCGGTCCACCGGAGGCGCGGTCGCCGTCGACAAACCCCTCGATGCAGACGACCGCGAGGACGTCGCACTGCTGGCCGCCAGCCTCGCCCGCCGCGGACCGGGACTCGCCCTGCCGACAACGCCCAGAGTGCCCTCGAAGCCGCCGCCAAAGCCGACGGTGCGCCGCCCCGCAAGCACAGCACCGGTGCGGCCGGACTCGGCGCTGGCCGCATCCCGGCGCGCGACCCAGCGCATGGTGCGTGGCCTGTCGCCCGTCCCGCGGGAGCTGCGAAGGTGGCCGCAGCGCGCCCTCCCCTCCCCTTCGCCCGCAGTGTCCCCCCAAGAGACCCCCACCTGGACTGCCCTGGTCGGACCCACCACCGAGCTCCGAGCGGGACTGGAACCTGCGCCCGGCCTGGCCCTCTCCGTGTGGACCGGCACCGGGCGCCTGCACGCCACCACCTCTCTGCACCTTCAGCGCAGCGTCGCCTCCACGGAGCTCGACGCCACCCGCCGCGCCCACGCCATCGGGCTCGGACTCGGACACCAGGCCACCGCGCGCGTACACCTCGGGGCCGGCCTGCAGTCGGAGCACCGCCGGTATCAGACCGCGACGGACATCGAGGAGGCCCACTGGCGGCAGCGGATGGTGACCGAGGCCGGCCTGACCGTGGCGGACGCAGGCCATGGTGCGCTCCTGGCAGGCACCTGGCTCGCACGCGACCTCCAGATCACCGACCTCACCGTGGCAGGCTCGGCCGCGCAGCGACTCTCGCCCTGGTCGACCGGCCTCGCATTGGGTTGGATGACGCGTCCTCACACAATCTCGAGAAAGCGGTGATCCAAACCTCCCGCCGCCGGGACTGCATCGGCGAACCCCACAGCGGAGCCCCCATGTCCCACCGAGCCCTACTCCTCGCGTTGCTCACCCTCGCCGCCTGTCGCCACGACAAAATCGACCTGGGCGATGACACGGGCGATGCCGACCCTGACAGCGAAGGCCCCGGCACCATCGACACCGACGACACCGACGACACGGATGAGCCCGCTCCACCCGCCGCGAGCTGCGACGACCATGTCGCGTTGGTGGGCACCGATGGCTACGACTCCGTGCAGGCCGCCGTCTCTGCAGCCACAGCCGCCACCGATGGGGACACCATGGGCACGGTGGTGGTCTGCTCGGGCATCCACACTGTGGCCAACCTCACGGTGGACGGCCGAGACCTGCGCATCGAAGGCAACGAAGACAGTCCCGACGACCACGTTCTCGACGCTGAGGGCGCCGGCCGCATCCTCGCATTCTCCAATGGAACGCTGGAGCTGGTGGGGCTCACCCTCCGAGGCGGGGTCGCGGTCGACGGAGGCGCGCTGCACCTCACCGACGCCACCGCAAGCATCGAGAACAGTGTTGTCGACGGCAACCTCGCAGACGAGTCGGGTGCCGGAATCTACGCGGAGCGGGTCGACCTCGCGTTGGATGGCACGGTGGTGCAGGGCAACGACTGCAACTGGCGCGGCGGCGGTCTGTCCCACCGCGACGGCATCCTGACAGTCTCAGACAGCACGTTCTCGGTCAATGGCGCCTCGTCGGGCGCAGGCATCTGGCTTGGGCACGAGGCACCCACCGGCCTGCATGCAACCATCACCGACAGCCACTTCGAAGACAACCTCGCCCGCTATGGCGGCGCCATCTCCATCGACCCCGATGCGCCCACCGACGCCCTGTCCCAGGTGTGGCTGGTGGTCAACGACACCGACATGGTCGGCAACCGCGCTGATCTGGGCGGGGCCCTGGCCATGCGGGGTGACGGCCACGGCGACATCTGGTCCGATGGGGGACTGTCCATCACCGACGGTGAGGCCTGGACCTACGGCGGCGGCCTGTTCCTCGACGCCCGCTTCGTGCACACCGTGACCCTCCAGAATGCCCACTTCGGCGGCAATGAGGCCTACCGAGGGGGGGCGGTCACGCTGCGGGGCACCCACGGCGGTTGGGGCACCTTCACCGCCATCGGCACCACCTTCACGGCCAACGAAGCCGAGGCCGGGGGTGGGGCCATCCTCCTGGAAGCCGACGGCATCGGCATGGAGGAGACCGAGCCGCTGTACGCCCTGTTGTCGGAGTGCACCGTGACCAGCAACCAGACGCTCACGGGCGGGGGCGGCGCCGAGGTCGGTCTGTCGGGCTTTCTGGAGAGCATCGACAGTGAGTGGGGGCAGACCTCGGGCCAACACAACGCACCCTACGACATCGTCACCGTGGGTCCGCGCATTGGATGGAACGTGGCCGCAGGCGATGACTGGTTCGCCTGCGACGTGTCCACCTGCTCATTGTGATGAATGGGGGTCAGACCCCCGCCCATCACATTTGTCGCCCGACTCAGATGCGCTCGAGCAGGGAGCCGGAGAGGCTGCAGGACAGGCCGAAGCCGTCGGGCTCAACCTCGAGGTGGGTGACCACGCCGTTTTCGACGACCATGGCGTAGCGCTTGGAGCGGGTGCCACCGAGCACGGCGGCGTTGACGTCGAGGCCCACCGCCTTGGCGAAGTCGCCGGCGGGGTCGGCGAGCATGCGCACCTTGTCGCCGGCACCGTGGGCCTCGCCCCAGGCAGCCATCACGAAGGCGTCGTTGACCGCAAGGCAGACGATGCCGTCGATGCCCTTGGCGGCGTACTTGTCGGCGTCGGCGATGTAGCCGGGCAGGTGGGTCTTGCTGCAGCCGGGGGTGAAGGCGCCAGGCACGGCGAAGACGATGCCGCGGCCCTCCGCGAACAGGCTGGCGGAGTCGACCTGAGACTTGGGCGAGCCCTCGTGGAGCGAAATGGAGGGGAGACGGTCGCCGACGGAGATGGCCATGGGGGTCCTCGCAGAACTCGGAGTGGGAGGCGGGGGACACGGCGAGCCTGCCGTGCCGTTTGCGGCCGGGTCGTACCCCGACACCGGGGGCATGCCAGCCCGGCGTTAGGACGGGTCCACCCCCGGAGTCCCCATGCACCTGTCCATCCGCGCCTGGCTGCCCACCTCCGCTGGAGTTGCGGCAGCCATCGTCGGGGTGTCCTCGCTGCAGGCCCCGTCGGTCCCGTCTCTCGACCCGGTCAAGCCCGCGGCCCGCGTCCCCGGTGCCCACCTGCACCGTCCGCCGCCGGTCCCCGTGCCCATCGAAGACCAGCTCCGCGGCGACACCGAATTCTCCCAGAAAGCCCGGCGCAAGGCGTGGTTCCGCGACCTCCACAAGACCCCAGACGGCGTGGACTGGAAAGCCATCGAGCGTGAGAACGGTCTCCAGCAGCTCGAAAAGCGCAACTGGCTCGCCGAGCATCCCGCGCCCCCCGCGGTCGACGGCGCATGGCTGGAACGCGGATCCGACAACCAGGCCGGGCGCTCACACTCCGCGGCCCGCACCTCCGACGGCTTGCTGTACGTGGGCTCCGCGCTCGGCGGCGTGTGGCGCGGCACCGTCGACGGGGAGGACTGGACGCCCATCGGCGACGACCTCTACGGCGGGGCGCACCAGCTCCTGGTCACCGAGTCCGACGCCCACAGCGAGCCCCCCATCGTGCTCGCCGCCGCGACCTGGGGCCGGGTCCACTACACCACCGACGACGGCGAGACGTGGCAGGTCCCCACCGGGCTTCCCTCCGTGTGGCAGTGCCAGCGCCTCCTCCAGTCCATCGACGGCACCATCTGGTTCATCACGAACGACGACTACACGCGCACCCTCAGCCGCTCCGACGACGGCGGCCAGAGCTTCGTCACCGTGCGTGACCTGGGCGACTACGACGCCGACGTCTGGGTGCCCCGGGTGGAGTCGGGGGACAGTGCCGCGGCCGACACCCTCTATGTGGCGTTGGGCGGCCAGCTCGAGCGCAGCACCGACCGGGGAGACAGCTGGGAGGTCGTCTCCACCATCGACGCAGACGCCACCGCACTGCGTCTCGTGGGCTCGGAGGCCGGCGCGCCCACCCTCTACGCAGCAGCCTCCGATGGACGCAACTGGACCCTCCTGCGGTCCGACGACGCCGGCGAGAACTGGCTCACCATGACCGCCATGAGCGACTACTGGGGGGCTCTGGCCGCCAGCGTCGTCGACCCCGACCTCTTCGTGTGGGGGGGCGTCGAGCTGCACCGCACCACCGACGGCGGCGAGACCTTCCGCGTGGTCAACAGCTGGGGCGACTACTACGCCTCGCCGGAGCGCTTCCTCCACGCCGACATCATGGGCGTGTCCGCCTTCCCCGATCTGGATGGATCCGGCGGCGAGACCTGGATGGTGCACACCGACGGCGGCACCTACGACTCCCACGACGGCCTGGACACCGTGCACAACCTGTCGCTGGATGGCCTCCGGATCAGCCAGTACTACGACGTTCTCACCAGCTCGGTCGACCCCACCCACATCGCGGCTGGCGCCCAGGACCAAGGCTACCAGGTCACCCAGGGCATGGAGCAGGACGACGACATCCTCCAGTTCGCCCAGGTGGTGAGCGGCGACTACGGCCACCTGTCGAGCTCGGACGGCTCGCACGCCATCGTCTACACCACCTACCCCGGCTACCTGCTCGTCCACATCGGCGAAGACGACGTGCGCACCGGCTGGGGCGACTTCCCCTCCGAAGGCACCCGGGGGTGGCTGCCGATGGTCACCGCCGACCCCGACGACGCCGAGGTGGCGTACCTCGTGGGCGACGTGCTCCACCGCTACACCCGCGCGGAGGGCTCCGACTACTGGGAACCCGAGCGCTTCAGCGACCAACGCTTTGGCGACGACGGCTACGAAGCCCTGTCCGTGATGGTCTTCGCGCCCACCGACTCCAACCGCGTCTACGGGGCCACCAACGCCGGCCGCTTCTTCGTGTCCGACGACCACGGTGAGAGCTGGACCGAGTCTGTGGATACCGGTCCCGATTCTCACTACTTCTACGGCACGGCCATCGCAGTGAGCCCGTCCGACCCCGACATCGCCTACGCCGGGGGCAACGGCTACTCGACGCCGGCGGTCTACCGCACGCTGGATGGGGGACAGACCTGGGAGCCTTGGAATGACGGCCTGCCCGACACCCTCGTCTACGGCCTCACCATCAGCCTCGACGGAGAGGAGCGGGTCTTCGCGGCCACCGAGACCGCCGCCTATGCAAGGGGCCCCGAAGACGCCGAGTGGGTGGACATCACCGGCACCGACGCACCCGTGACCCTGTACTGGAGCGTGGAGACCCTCGTCCACGAGAACACGGTGCGATTCGGCACCTACGGCCGTGGCATCTGGGACTTCCAGATGAGCACGCCGGACTGCTACCCCGCCGTCGACCACGACGAGGACGGCGCAGACTGCAACGCCGACTGCGATGACACCGACCCCACCCGCGCTCCCGGCATGGAAGAAACCTGCGGCGACGGCATCGACCAGGACTGCGACGGCGAAGACCGCGCCTGCGACGACATCGACAACACCGACTCGCCCGATGACAACAACAGCGCGATCAATGGCGACGCAGGTGGGGACAAGGGCTGCGGGTGTGCGGCCCACGGCACCCCGACGCCAGTGCTGGGGCTGGTCGTGCTGGCGGGTCTCGCGCTGCGTCGCCGAGAGTCGAAAACCGCCTCGCACACGCCATCTTGAAGAACCGCCACATTCCTGCAAGCCGCTCGCCTCAGAACTTGCGCTGATCGGCGTGGACCCTCCCCCCGGGTCCTGGTGTCTCACTCATCAGCAGGAACTCCCATGACATTCCCCGCTCAGCTCTCCCTCCTTCTGGCGCTGGCCGGCCCGACCCGTCTTGTCACCGCGCCGGCCGACACCTCGACCGAGTCCCACCGCGTGTTGCCCGACCACCACGAGCACCCCGTCGTCCAAGCCGAGCTCGACCAGATGGTCTCGGGACGCCACACCGCCTTCTACCACCGGGCGCTGCTCCGGCAGCCCAAGTGGGCGGACCTGGTCGACACCGCGCTCGAGGACGCCGGGCTCCCCGCCTGGTTGGCTGCCGTGCCGCTGGTGGAGTCCGGCTACTCGAACTGGGGTGCGCCCGGCGCCGCAGAGCCCCGACAGTCGATGGCTCCAGGCCGCATTCCCGGCCGCGGCCTGTGGATGTTCATCCCCGCCACCGCCCGCCAATACGGCCTTCGGGTCGATGACAAGATCGACGAGCGCTTCGACCCCGAGCTCGAGACCGACGCCGCCGTGGCCCTTCTCACCGATTTGCACGACTCCTTCGGCGACTGGGGCCTCGCCCTGGCCGCCTACAACCAGGGGCCTCAGGCCGTGCGGTCGGCCATCCAGAGCGGGGGCACCCGCGATGTTCTCGAGCTCATCGAGCAGGGAGAGCTGAACCCCTACGCGGCGAAGGTGATGGCGGCCGCCGCCTTGCTCGAACGCTAGCCCTCGCTCGACATGCGCCCTGGGGCGCCACCTGGGGACCAACTGTCCCGCCTCACAGCCAGCGCGAACGGGTCATGATAATGTCAGCCCCCATTTCCTGAGGAGGACGACATGACCATTCTGCGAATCACTACTCTGCTCACCCTGGGCCTCGGCCTGGCCATCACCGGCTGCGACGACAAGGGCGGCGACAGCGGCGAAGGCGAAGGCGAAGGCGAAGGTGAGGGCGAAGGCGAAGGCGAAGGTGAGGGCGAAGGCGAAGGCGAAGGCGAAGGCGAAGGCGAAGGCGAAGGTGAGGGCGAAGGTGAGGGCGAGGGCGAAGGTGTCGCCTACGCTGGCACCATCAACGTCACCAACTACGACGCCGACGACATGGCCTCCTGCTCCGGCGTGGTGAGCCTTGCTGGCGCCACCAACAGCGACTGTCCCGACTGCGACCTGTCGCTGTCCTTCGAAGGCACCGCCGACAACGCCGACTGCACGTACGGCTTCTCGGCCTTCTACGACGCCGACTTCCCCGTGGTCGGTCTCAAGCACTACGCCGAGTACACCAGCTACTACGGCGGCGTGTACTACAACGTCACCGCCGTCGACTACGCCTACGACTACTACGGCTACATGTACTACTTCTCGAGCTTCATCGCCTTCGAGGGGTACTACGGCAACTCCGACCTCAGCACCGTCCTGTCTGGCGACGAGCTCGTGGTCAGCGGAGGTGCCTCCAACGCCGCGCCCTCGCTCTACGAGGATGTCTGCGAAGACGCCGCCTACTCCGATGCCACCGAGGCCTTCCCCGCCGGCATCATCTCCGAGTACGGCGAGTCCTCCATTCCCTGCGACGGCTCCGCCACCGACGTGTGGGCGGTCGATGTCACCAGCGGCACCACCGTGCAGATCACCGTCGACACCATCGACGCCGACACCGCATTCGACACCCGCTTCCTCGGTTGGAGCCCCGACGAGTGCCTGATGGTCGACGCCGACGACAACTTCGACTGCACCTACACCCCGGTCGACTACCAGTGCTCCTCGTGGGAGTTCGAAGCCGACGCCGACGGCACCTGGTACTTCGAGATCTACAGCTACGACTCCTGCGTGGACACCGACGGTTCCGGCATCGGCGAGTACGGCATCACCGTCAACAACGGCACGCTGACCCTCACCGAAGACGACCGCGCCTCCACCACCTGGTCCGACATCTCCGGCTCCATCGCCCCCGAGTAGGTCCAGCCGGCCCCGCGGACACCAGCTGTCCCTCCGCACCCGCCCCCACCAGGGCGGGTGTCCTGCTCTGCGCCCATCTCGGGGCGGTGGGCCTACTCCTCGCCGTGGTGCCGACGCCGACGCGGGCCCCGCCGACCCCAGCCGCCCACGCCATCTGCTGCGGGGGGCACGGGATACTCGCCGTCGCGGGCTTCGTCCCAGTCCTGGCGAAGCTCCCACAACGCACGGTCCCACCGCGCGAGCATGGGCGGGATGGCGAATGGCACCGGCAGGGCGGCCACGTCATCGGCCAGGCCACGCAGGGTGTCCTCCACCTGCATGTCTTCGAAGGTGTAGACCCCAAGGCAGGGACCGTGCTTGTCGCGGTGGATCAGCACGAGGGCCTCGACGAACTCGAGCACGTCGGGAATGGCGACCGCCTGGAACAGCCGGGCAGGGATGCCGTCGACACGGGGGCCGGTGAGGTAGTGCAGCTTGGCGCGCATGTCCTCGGGCAGGCCGCCTTCGGGGGTGGGGTCGACGTAGGCATCCGCCACCGGAGGCAGCGTGGAGGCCGCCTCGCTCTCGCCCTCGGGAGGCGGCTCGGAGAACACGAGGATGGCGGTCGCACCCGCGGCAATGGCCTCATCGATCTCCTCTTCCGACGCGCAGAAGAGGGTCCAGCGGCTCTCCCAACGGCGCAGGGGCCCCTGGGGCAGCACGCGCTCGTACAGCTCCACCCCCTCGGCCTCGGCGGGAATGTTGACCGGGTGGGCACCGTCGGCCCAGGCGATGAGCTCGGCATCGGGCCAGAGCGCCTGGATCACGCGACCGCAGGTGAGCCCCGACGAGGACAGGCCTCGACGGGCATCACGGGCGCTGTCGTCGGAGAACTCCGCGCCGGAGATGCTCACGCGGAACAGCGGCTCGATGTCGGTGCAAGGGAAGGCGTCGATCCACCGCTCCCGGCCACGGCAGAGCCGCCCAGGGTCGTTGGGGTCGAAGTCGCTACAGGAATATCCAAGGGCACGGACCATGCCGGCGCGACTATCTCGGGCATCTTCCCGACACCACCCTGGCTGTCATCCGACTTGTGCAAGCTTCGCGATGCCCTTCCGCCGGCCTTTCTTTGCACGCGGAGGTCGACCACCCGGTCCATCGTGGGGTACTCTCCGCCGCGTCCCCTGTTCATTGGTAGGGATCGAACTCGCCCGCGGGCCGTCGGATCCAGACCTCTCGTTCAAGACCCCCATCCCACCGAGATTTCGCAGAAAGATCAGAAAAAGTCGGCAAACGCTGTCACACCGTCACACCGACCACGTAGCGCCCGCCGACGGTCACAAAGCCCCGGCCAGCTGACCCCCCGAAAACCCCCTGCGAATGATCGTCTTCAGCGATTCAGTCCGCTTCAGACCTCCAGACCCGCCCAGCCTGACCTTGTCAGAAATCCAGGAGACCCCCATGCGCCGCACCAGCTTGCTGCTTGCAGTCACCAGCATCACCGCACTGGCCTGCAACGAGTACGAGATCAAGGAACAGACCGAGGTGCAGACCGACATCGGTCAAGGCGACGACCCCGACATCGCCGTCGACCCGGTCTCCCTGTCCTTCGGCGACGTGCTCGCCTACGAAGACGGCGCGGCTCCCCCGGCCATCGAGTCGAAGACGGTCACCATCACCAACGAAGGCGGCGGCGACCTCCACCTCGGCCAGATCTACCTGGAAGACACCACCGGCCCCTACAGCTGGTCCAACCTCTCGGCCATCCTCGTGCAGCCGGGCGGCGAGGCCACCTTCTCGGTGGAGTTCGACCCGAACACCGCCGGCGAAGTGGGCAACAAGGTCTACATCGAGTCCGACGACCCCGACGAGCCCCTCGTCGAAGTCGAGATCTTCGGCAACGGCATCGCGCCCGTCATCCAGCTCACCCCCGACGAGTACGACTTCGGTCGCCTCTACATCGGCTGTGACTCCGACCAGACCTTCGAGATCGAGAACATCGGCACCGCCGACCTCATCGTCTCCAACATCGACTTCAACACCGCGTCCGAAGACCTCGTCTACGACGCCAACGAAGCCACCAACGGCCCGCTGCCCTGGACCCTCGCTCCCGGTGAGATCAAGCAGCTCACCGTGTCGAACATCCCCTACGACGAGTTCAGCGACATCGCCTACCTGATGGTCGACAGCAACGACCCCTACACCTCCACCGTGATGTCCACCATCGAGGGCACCGGCGAGCTGTTCGGCCTCGGCACCGACGTCTACGAGCAGCCCATCAAGGGCATGACCGACATCATCTTCGCGGTCGACCGCTCCTGCTCGATGTACGACGACATCGAGAACGTCCAGAACAACTTCGACACCTTCGTCGACACGATGGACGCCCTCGACGCCGACTACCACGTCGCCGCCACCGTCGAAGACAGCGGCTGCATCAACGGCTCCGACCTCTACATCGACAACACCTTCGACCCCTCCGACGCCAAGGCCACCATCACCGCGATGATCAACCTGGGCGGCTCCTACGGGTCGAACACCGAGCGCGGCTTCATGCTGCTCGAGTCCTGCCTGTCGAACATCGGCTCCGGCGACTGCAACGACGGTCTCGTCCGCGACGACGCCACCCTCAACCTCGTCGGCGTGTCCGATGAGCCCGAGCAGAGCGTCAACAACTACACCTACTACATCTCGCTGTTCGAGACCCTCAAGGACGACCCCGACGACGTCATCATGCACGCCATCGGCGGCGACTACCCCTCGGGCTGTGGTTCGGCCTCCGCCTACACCGGTTTCTACGAAGCCACTGTGGCCACCGGCGGTCTGTTCCTCAGCATCTGCGCCACCGACTGGGGTGAGCACCTCGAGGCCCTGGCCGAAGGCTCCACCGCCGACCTCAGCTCCTTCCCGCTCAGCCAGTACCCCGTGCCCGAGACCATCGAGATCGAGATCGACGGCACCACCACCACCCTCGGCTGGGAGTACAACCCCTCCACCAACGCCGTCGACTTCGACAGCGACTACGTGCCCGAGGGCGGCTCCACCATCATCATCAGCTACGCGCTCTTCGGCGACTGCGACGAGTAGTCCTCGCTTGAGCTGACGCCAGCGGGCGGGCCTTCGGGTCCGCCCGTTCTGTTTCTTGGGGACGGGGGGACGGGGGGACGGGGGGACGGGACAAATCAGCACATTGTCTAGTGTTGGGTGTCACACTGCTGAAAGGCTTGCGTAGGGCTTGGGGACAACGCCGGGACCCGACTCCACCCCGGCACCACCTCCCATCCCCACGGAGCTGCCATGCGCCGCGTGCCGTCGATTGCCGTCTTGTGTTCCCTCGCCTCCCTCTCTGCATGCAACGAGTACGAGATCAAGGAGACCACCGACATTCCCAGCGATGTCGACCACGGCCAGGCCCCCGACATCGCCGTCGACCCCGTGTCGCTGTCCTTTGGCGATGTGTTGGCCTACGAAGACGCCGATACGCCGCCGGCCATCGAGTCCAAGACGGTCACGATCACCAACGAAGGCCGCGGCGACCTGCACCTCGGCCAGCTCTACCTGGAAGACACCACCGGCCCCTACAGCTGGTCCAACCTCTCGGCCATCCTCGTGCAGCCGGGCGGCGAGGCCACCTTCACCGTGGCGTTCGACCCCAACACCGCCGGTGAGGTCACCAACACGGTCTACATCGAGTCCGACGACCCCGATGAGCCCCTCGTCGAAGTCGACCTCGTCGGCAACGGCATCGCGCCGGTCATCCAGCTGTCCCCAGAAGAGTACGACTTCGGCACGCTGTACATCGGCTGCGACTCCGACCAGACCTTCGAGATCGAAAACGTCGGCACCGCCGAGCTCATCGTCTCCAACATCGACTTCAACACCGCCTCCGAAGACCTCGTCTTCGACGCCAACGAGGCCACCAACGGTCCCCTCCCCTGGCACCTGGGCCCCGGCGAGGTCAAGCAGCTCACCGTCTCGAACGTGCCCTACGACGAGTTCAGCGACGTCGCCTACCTCATGGTCGACTCCAACGACCCCTACACCTCCACCGTGATGTCGACCGTGGAGGCAACCGGCGAGCTGTTCGGCCTCGGCACCGACGTCTACGAGCAGCCCATCAAGGGCATGACCGACATCATCTTCGCCGTCGACCGCTCGGGCTCGATGTACGACGACATCGAGAACGTGCAGAACAACTTCGACACCTTCGTCGACACGATGGACGCCCTCGACGCCGACTACCACGTCGCCGCCACGGTCGAGGACAGCGGCTGCATCAACGGCTCCGACCTCTACATCGACAACACCTTCGACCCCTCCGACGCCAAGGCCACCATCACCGCGATGATCAACCTGGGCGGCTCCTACGGGTCGAACACCGAGCGAGCCTTCATGTTGCTCGAGTCCTGCCTGTCGAACATCGGCTCGGGCGACTGCAACGACGGACTCGTGCGCGACGACGCCACCCTCAACCTGGTCGGTGTGTCCGATGAGCCCGAGCAGAGCGTCAACAACTACACCTACTACATCGGCCTGTTCCAGTCTCTGAAGGACGACCCCGACGACGTCATCATGCACGCCATCGGCGGCAACTACCCCTCGGGCTGCGGGTCGGCCTCCGCCTACACCGGTTTCTATGAGGCCACCGTGGCCACCGGCGGTCTGTTCCTCAGCATCTGCGCCACCGACTGGGGCGAGCACCTCGAAGCCCTGGCGGAAGGTTCCACCGCCGACCTCAGCTCATTCCCGCTCAGCCAATACCCCGTGCCCGAGACCATCGAGATCGAGATCGACGGCACCACCACCACCATCGGCTGGGAGTACAACCCGTCCACCAACGCCGTCGACTTCGACAGCGACTACGTGCCCGAAGGGGGCTCCACCATCACCATCGGCTACGCCTTGTATGGGGACTGCGACGAGTAGACACGAACGCACGACTCGACACGTCCGAATCCAACCCGGGTGTGCATGCGTGCCGCGCAGTGTCCGCAAGGAGCCTGCGCGGTCACCGCGAAAACCCGAACACCCCATCCACCCGCGCCACCGCCAGGTAGTCCTCCATCCTCATCCGCACTGAGATGCGGTGGTCTCCTGGCGTGAAGGCGACTTCCTCCCGCCCGGCCAGCTCGGCATCCACGTACACGGGCAGGTCGAAGATGGGACGGCCGAAGGGGGGCACGCAGCCTGGGGTGAGCCCCGTGTGGGCCAGCAGTTCCTCCGTGCGCGCGAATCGCAGCTTCTGCACGCCGAAGTGCTTGCGGATGAGGCGGTTGTCGGTGCGACGGGCCGCCGACACCACCATCAGCCGAAAGTCCGGCCGCTTGCCAATCTTGAACAGCAGGCTCTTGCCGCCCATCGCCAAGGGCACTCCCCTCAGCTCGGCGGCATGCTCCGAGCTCGTGAGCGCGATGTGTTCCTGGCGGGAAAAGGGACGGCCCGACGCGTCGAGAAGCGCGAAAATGGCCTGTGTGACACTGTTCTCAGCGCACTCAGCCATGGGACAGACGGTCCACCAGCTCCGCGAGGTCGTCGGGGACCGGGCTTTCGACAGACACAGCCTCGCCGGTCTTCGGGTGGGTGAGGGACAGGCCCACGGCATGCAGTGCGAGGCGCGGCCAGAGGCGTCCGGCGGCGCTGCCATGGCGACGGTCGCCCACGATGGGGACCCCCGCCCCCGCGGCATGTCGCCTGATCTGGTGGGTGCGGCCCGTCTCCAAGGTGCACTCCAGCAACGCCATGCCTTCAGCCGTGCCGAGCCGCCGCCAATGGGTGGTGGCCGGCTTGTCGTCCATCTGGGAGTCCCAGGTGCCGGACTCGCCGGGGTCGCCCACCACCACGGCGAGGTAGCGACGGTGGATGCGGCCCTGCCGGAAGGCCTCGGTCATCGCCTTGTTCACCGATCGGTCGAGGGTGACGAGCACCAGGCCGCTGGCCGGGGTGTCGAGGCGGTGGTGCAGGCCGACGTAGTGCTCCCGTCCTTGCAGGATGCCGTAGAGGTGCTGGGCGTGTCCCTGGCGGGTGGGCTGGCTGGGCAGCCCGCTCGGCTTGTCCACCACCAACAAGAAGCGGTCCCGGTAGCGCTCGGGAAGGTCGGCCGACGCGCTCTTGCGGGGGGGCGCGCTGCCGCGGATCTCGACCAGAGCGCCCTCGGGCACCTCGTGGGACGCCCGCTTCTGGACCTTGCCGTCGACCCGCACCCCTCCGCGCTCGATGACGACCCGGGCCCGCTTTCGGCTCAGGCGAGAGTGGGCGGTGACGAGCTTGTCGAGACGACCGGGCTCATTGGCGACGAAGCGTGCGCGCACGGGGACCTCCAGGGACCGCCCCCTACCGTCGTCGGGGCCCGCTGACCTCTGCAGCGGTGACGGTGGCGGCCCCTGCCGTCCAGTCGCGCACGGGTTCCAGCGTCCAGGCGCGTGCGAGCACTCCCGCCGGCTCTCCGTAGGCCGCCAGCATCACGAGGTCTCCCACGGCGATGGACTCGGGACGGGTGTCCACCGAGTACACGCGCACACCGGCCACCGGCGCCCCCGGGTGCCCCGACCACGGCTGGGACAAGGCCGCCGCCTGGTAGCTGCCCACCCACACGGTGCGACCTTCTGCGACCTGCTCGGCAATCCAGGGTGCCGAGGCCGCCTCCGCTCTGCCGGCATCGACCCCATACAGACTGCCCTCGGGGCCGAACACCGAGCGTTGGTGCAAGAAGACCAGGCCGGGCAGCACCACCAGAGGCCACCGACTCGCCGCGAGCACCGCCCCCACCACAAAGGCGGGGCCGAAGTAGCGCACATGGGTGAGCGGCTCGGGATTGTGTGGCTGCAGCCGGAAGCCCACCACGCTGAAGAAGACCACCCACACGAGCACGAGGCTGCCGAGCACCGTCCAGGCCACCCGGTCTCGCGGACGCAGCACCGCGATGGCACCCGCCATGCCCACGGCCCACAGTGCCCGTCCCTGCTCCCACCAGGCGAGGCGGAGGGCCTGAGGGAGGTCGTCGGTCATCCAGGCCGACAGGCTGTCGGGCAGGCGCTCGGCCCCGGCCAGGCCACCGTGCACCAGACCCCAGGCACCCAGGGCGAGCAGAGGCGCAAACACCATCGGCAGAGACGATGGCCGTCGGTCCCCCAGGGTCCACATGAGCAAGGCGGGAACGACCAGCAGCACCCCGGGCTCCTTCACCCACACCGACAGCGCCGACAGCACCGCGAAGGCCGTCCACCGGCCGCCCAGCAGCGCCACCAGGGCCCACACCACTCCGGCCAACAAGGGCAGGTCGAGCTCCGGCCGCACGAGCTGGGCCAACACCGGGGGCGCACAGAAGGGCGCCAGGCCGGCCCATGGACTGCCCAGCCTGCGGGCCAGGGCGACGCCACCAGCCCCCAGCGCACCCGCGACCGGAGCACACGCGAGATGCACCACCAGCACGCTGTTTCCGAACAGCTTCAGCCACAGGCCCAGCCACCAGTACCAAAGGGGCGGGTGGGCATAGTCGGGCAGTCCACCCGACCACTGTGGGGGCAAGGTGGCCAGCTCTCGTCCCAGCACCATGGCTTCGGGCAGGCCGCCGGCGAGCACCAGGGAGGGTCCCTTCTCCGCAGCCAGCAGAGCCTTGGGCACCCACCAGAACAGGGCGTCCTCCACGAGCGGCGCACCCGACCAGGCGAGCGTGACAACGACCGCCAGCAGGGCCACACCGACCTCCAGCCGACCCGGCACCTCCGCGCGCGCCTTCCACTCCGCCCACGCGGCTTGCCGTCCGTGCTGGTCCGCCAAATCGTCCTCTTCGCTGCCGCAGGCTCGCCCGCCGTCCCCGTCCTGTCAACCCACGCCACGCACGCAAGAAGGCTGTCAACGGCTCCCGCTGTCCTGCCCCAGGTCAGTACGCTCCCGCCGCAAATTCCAGACCCGGACCCTCCGATGGCTCTTGCTCTGCCGCTCGCACTCGCCCTCCTCGCCACCCCCGCACAGGCCGAGGACGACCACTGGGCCCTCGCCGACGCCGGCTGGGGTGTGAAGCTGCCAGACGGCTGGGAGGTGCCCTCCGGTGGGTGGTCGGACTGGTCGCTCAAGGCGAAGCACAAGGACGGCAGCGTGCTGCAGATCTGGGTCACGCCCTTCCAGGTGCCCGTCACCAAGGACAATGTGGCCGCCTGGGCCAAGATGTACGAAGAGCAGATCGCCGCCGAAGCCAAGGCCGAGGTGAGCGTGCTCGACCAGGAGGTCATCGAGCTGGGCGGCCGCAAGACGGGCCACGTCACCCTCAAGGTGGTGGTGAAGGGCGGCAAGGGGGTCGCAGAGGTCTACGCAGTGGAGGGCGCGGGTCACACGGTCCATGCCCGCGTGGTCACCGGAGAGCGCAAGGCGAAGGCCGCCACCGCCGCACTGCGCGAAATGGTGGAGACCGTGCGCATCGACAAGAAGCCCTTCGACACCAAGGGCGGCACGGTGGCCAGCGACAAGGGCGGCTTTTCGGTCACCCTGCCCGACGACTGGCGCGAGCCGCTGCGCGCCGAAGACGACGAGGTCGCCAAGGTCGTGGGCACCATCGGCATCGAGGAGATCGACCGCACCACCTGTGTGGTGGGCGTGCGTCCGCGGGCCGTGGACAACCCCGATGTCACGCTGCTCTGCCCCACCCACCTGCACCTCGACCCCCTCGACGAGCACAGCTTCGAGGGCGTGGAGGCCCAGCTCCACGAGCAGTTCTTCGGGCGCGCGAAGGCCGAGGTGCCCGTGGGAGAGGCGGTGACCATCGGCGACCGGATGGGGGTTTACTTTCGTCCCCCTGCCGCCACGGGCTCCTTCCGCCTCGCCATCGCGCCCTACGACCAGGGGATGCTCACCTGGTGGGGCGTCGGAGGGGGCGATGGAGGTGAACTCGACGCCGCACTGGTGAAGATGCACTCCAGCACGTCATTCTCTGGACCGAACGGCGGCGCCCCCATCATCCGCGCCGACCGCTGGATCAGCTACTACCTCACCTATCGGCCCACCTCGCCCATGGTGCTGGGTCCGCTGGTGGCGATTGTCGGGCTCATCGGAGGGGCCATCGCCCTCGCCCGTCGCCGCAAGCCCGCCTACGACGACATCGACTGAGGGCAGGGGCCCTACTTGCCGGCGGGCTCGGCCTTCGACGGCAAGGCGGCCGGCGCGACCTTCGGGGCCTCGGGAGCCTCCGGCGCCGGCGATAGAGAGGGCCTCTTGGCCGGAATCGGGCTGGGCTTGCCAGAGCTCCTGCTCGTGGACGTCGGCTTGCTGTCGCCCGCCTCGTCGCCGCCAGACGACCGCCCGAAGCAGTTGTGGTTCCAGATCTGCACGGGGTCGATGCGTCCCGTCTCCCCCGGCTTCGGCGTGACCTGCTTCATGTAGACCATCTTGAAGGTCTTCAGGCGCTCTCCGCCGCGGTGCTCGGCATTCCACTGCCGGCAGACGTGCTTGCCGTAGTACAGCCGCAGGCCCTTGTACTTCTTCAGCCAGATGTTCCGCATGTACTTGCGCCAGCGCTGGCTCGGGTACATCGCAGACACCAGCTCGGGCTGCGTGCGGTCGAGCTCGAGCTCGGTGTTGCCGGGCTTGAGCAGCGGCTTGTGGCCATCGGAGTCGTCGACCGGCACCCACTTGGGCTCGCCGCCCCCCCAGAGGTCGACCTCATCGCCGTTCACGAGCGTGCCGGGCATCACCCACCAGCCGTCGTCCTTGAGGGGGTAGGGGGCGAACATGTTCCAGTTCTGGTCGAGCCGCAGCAGGTGGCCGACCCAGCGGACCTCGGAGGGCACGATGGGGGAGCTGGGGACCTGCTTGCGGATGGTGGACAGGTTCCAGTTGGTGACCAGCAGCAGGAAGAAGAAGGCAAGGCCGTTGTGGTACCAGCGTTCTCGTCGGACGGGACGCTTCACGTCGGGGCGGTCGGTCCAGCCGAGACGGTCCCAGAAGGCGCTGGGGATGAGGGCGATCCAGGCGGCGATGCAGATCCAGGGGAACAGGCCGATCTCGAGACCCGCAAAGAAGCCGAGGTGCAGGGCGATGAAGCCGAACACGGTGAGGGTGCGCACAGGCGCCCGCCAAAACGGCAGGAACAGCAGCACCGGACCGATCCACTCGAAGATGATGGTGCCGAAGGTGAAGGCGCTCGCCCCCCACGGCACCTTGGGGTGGATCATCGGCCACACGTTGGCCACCAGCCAGGCATGGTTGTCGGCGCCCAGCACCTCCACCACGGGCCGGGTGGACATGATCATGTCGCAGAAGGGCTGCTTGCCGAAGTAGTCGATGCTGAGGGCATAGTAGACCGCGCTACCATCCTTCCAGGGGCGACCGGACTTCAAGATGGCCGTGAAGAAGTAGATGTAGGCCATCTGCAGCGCGAAGGCGGCCGAAGCGACCGAGACCACCCTGCTGGCGGCGTGTTTGAGCGTGGGGGTGCGCATGGCATCCACGGATGCGCGGGCGCCGAGCGGCAGGAACAGCGACCAGAACATCAGCAGGCGCAGCACCACATCGCCAGCCTGGAGCTGGATGCTGCCGCGGGCATGCAGCGAGATGACGAAGATCCAGCAGACGAAGTTGGCCAGCTTCGTGCGGAAGCCCACCAGGAACATCGCAGCAAAGACCGCGTTGATGAGGAAGAGGGCCGCCTGGAACTGCCACTCACCGTTCATCATGTGCAGCGAGAAGCGCCAGGTGCCGTCGAGTCGCTCGAGGATGGCCTCGCGGGGGAGCGCGCCGCGGTCGGAGTAGAAGGCGACGAGGTCGTAGGACCGCACCCACAGGTCGCGCAGCAGGATGATGCCCAGCAGGATGCGGGTGACGGCCAGGGCCCTCAGGTCGATGCCAAAGACGTCGTCGACGGCAGTGCGGGCCCACGCAGAAAAGCCGCCGCCCTTGCCCTTTGTTGCCGAGGAGGCAGAGGAGGCAGAGGAGGACGGCGTCTTGGCTTCAGTCGAGTTCGGCACGCGCTTTCCCTGCGGCCACCCGAGTCACCGCGACCGCCACCATAGCGACTGCGCGGTCGACCTGCGGCGCCGTGGGCTGACCCGGGTCAGGGGGTTCACCCGCGGTCGAGCTCGCCGTCGATGATGCGCTTGAACTCTTCGAAGGGCTGGGCGCCGGAGATCATGATGCCGTTGATGAAGAAGGCGGGGGTACCGCTCACGCCAACGGCCTGACCGTCTTCGAAGTCCTTCATCACTTCGGCGGTCTGCTCGGGGTTGCTGCGGCAGGTCTCCCACTTTCCAATGTCGAGCTGCAGCGACTGGGCGTGGCTCATGAGGTCGGCCTCTTCGAGCGCGCGCTGGTCGGACATGAGCTTGTCGTGCATCTCCCAGTACTTGCCCTGCTCACCGGCGCAGTTGGCAGCCACCGCGGCCGGGATGGCCCGGGGGTGGAAGGACAGGGGGAAGTCGCGGAACACCATGCGCACGTCGTCGCCGTAGACCTCCATCACCTTGTCGACCGCTTCGCCGGCCTTGCCGCAGTAGGGACACTGGTATTCGGCGAACTGCACGATGGTGACCTTGGCATCGGCGGGACCCTTGCTGGGGTCGTCGTCGGCCGACACCGGAATGCGGGGAAGCTCGGGCCGCGGCAGGTTGAGCTTCACGCCGTGCTTGGCCTTGATCTCCTCCATGTAGGTGCCGAAGCGCTCGGACTGCTTGCGGCGGGTGACCTCGGCCGCGATGCGGTCGCGCACCTCCTCGAAGCTGGCACCTCGAAGCTGCCGCTGCATCACCTGGTAGAACTCCTGGAGCTCGGCCTCGGTGGGTGCAGCGACCTTGTCTTCGATCTCGGCCTTGAGCAAGGCATCCACGTCGGCATGGCCATTGGCCGCCGCCTCGGCTTCGAGCAGCTTGGTGACCACGAGCTGGTCGAGGCCCTGGGACTCCGCCTGGTACTTGCCGTTGAGGTACTCGACCTCGATCTGCACGAGCTGCACGCCCAGCTCGTCGGCCAGATCGCCGTAGGTGACGCTGCCGCCATTCCAGGTGGCGACCACGGTGTCCCGTGGGGTGGCGCCAGTGGGAGCCGGTGCGGCGACGGCGGGGGCGGACGGTGCCGCTGCGGCGGGAGTGGGCTCGGCGGGGGTGTTCGCACAAGCGACGAGGCCGATGCCAGCGAGGCCGAAGAGGGTGGCGACGCCGGCAACGACGGCGGAGTTGGGACGCATGTGGGACTCCCTGCAGATTCGGTCGGCGGGGACGAGGCCCGGGCCGGAAGACGAGACGGTGGCGGCTAACCCCTCGGCGGGGTCGGGGCCTTGTCGTACCCAGGCTCAAAGCCCCATGAAGATTCCAATGGGACGGTCCACCCGCGCGGCCCACGCCGCCTCATCGTGCGTGGCCCCGGCCTCGTGCCAGTGCCACAGGTCGACCTCCCAGGTGTAGCCATCGGCGGCGAGCTGGTCGGCGAACTGGCGGTTCTCGCAGTAGTTGTCGCTGCCGTCGGGGGCGTCGTCGTTCAAGCCATCGCCGTCGGTGTCGACGCAGCTGCCGCCACCACCCGAGTCGAGGAACAGCGCCGTGTCCCGGTGTCCCGCGGCGGCGTAGAGGTCGAGCACCGTGTCGTTGTCGGTGCCGATGCTGCCCCACCCCATCGTGCCCGACAAGCTCAGAGCGGCGTCCCACTCACCGGGCTGTGCGTGGGCGATGACGAAGCTCACGAGCCCACCGAGGCTGGAGCCCATCAGGCCCGTCTTGCTTGCGGCGCCGTAGCGGGCCTCCATCTGCGCCCGCACATCTGCCACGAGGGCGGCGTAGTCATCTGCGCGTCCGCCGTAGGTCTGGCCGCTGATGATGTCGGTGGTGTGGGTGTATTCGTCGAAGCGGGCGGCGGTGTTGTCGAGGCCGACCACCAGCAGGGGCTGGTCGCCGATGGCCTGGTCGAGCTTCCAGCCGCCGTGGAAGGCCGCGGGGTCGAAGAGGTTCTGGCCGTCGTGCACGTAGAGGGCGTGGGTGAAGCTGGCGCCCGCCGGAACCCAGATGCGAAGCCAGCGGGGGTCGAGGCCGTGGGCAGCCCCCGCAAAGCCCCGCTCCAGGTGCCCGAAAGAAGCCTCTACCAGACTGTTCTCGCCGAAGTCATCATAGGCGTAGCGCCGGGCGAGGGGGTCGGGAATCCAGTCGTCGCCGCTGTTGAACTTGTAGAAGCTGCCGTCGGGCTCTGCGATGGCCACCTCGGCCCACCACAGGTCGTCGGACCGGGACATCGCCTCGCCCGCCCAGCCGTCGTGGTCGCCCGCCAGCCGCCAGTCGCCGTCGCCGCACAAGCAGGCGAACAGGAAGGTGCCATCGTCGGTGGCCACCGGGAAGCCCCCACTGTCGAAGATGGCATCGAGGGCCGCCTCTGCGTCGGTCTCGCCCGCGATGGCGGCCCGGAGCAGGTCTTCGTCGGTGGTGGACGGGGTGGCGGTGTCGTCGGAGGTGTCGGCAGGGAGGCCCGAGTCGCGCCCCTTGCCCGCCGAGCTGCAGCCGATGAGGCCTGCGACCAGCAGGACGGTCAGGCGCAAAAGTCCTCCCCTCCGTCGACGCGGATGGTGTTGCCGGTCATCCAGTAGGTGCCCGCACGGGACAGCTCCACCATGCAGGCAGCGACATCGTCGGGCTCGGTGAGTCGCCCAGCGGGATTGCGCTCGGCAGCGAGCTGCTTGATGCGCTCGGAGCCGGGAATCTTGCGCAGGGCGGGGGTGTCGGTGACGCCGGCCATGATGGCGTTGACGGTGATGCCCCGAGGCAGCAGCTCAAAGGCGAGCTGACGCACATGGGACTCCAGCGCCGCCTTGGCAGCCGAGACCGGACCATAGCTCGAGAACACCCGCTGGGAGCCTGAAGACGTCATGGCGTAGACGCGTCCGCCGCGGCCGAGCAGTCCCCGGGAGACGAGGTCCTGCACCCAATACACGAGGCTGTTGGCCATCACGTCGAGGGTCATGTCGATCTGGCGACGGGCCACGGCTCGGGTGGCGCTGTCCTCCGCGGGCACGAAGGGACGCAGCGTGCCGAAGGCCAGGGAGTGGACCAGCACGCCCACACCGTCGTCTCCCACCAGCTCGGCCACGGTGTCGAGGATGGCGGCGCGGCGCTCGTCGGAGGCGGCGTTGTCGTTGAAGAAGCGGACGGGGACGTCCATCGCCTCCAACTCGGAGACCAGCGCATTCACTGCGACCATGCCCGAGCGGCGGTCGAGGTGGACCCCCAGGATGCCGCAGCCCTCTGCAGCGAAGGCGCGACAGAGAGACGCCCCGAAGCCGGACGAGGCCCCGAGGACCAACACCCAGCGACGGGGCGCAGCCATCTCAGTGACCGTGGCCGTCGTCGGCCGAGTGGCCCTTGGGCGCAGCCGGAGCAGCGGGAGCAGCCGGGGCGCCAGCCGCGGCCGGGTCAGCGGGAGCAGCGGCGGAACCACCCTTGTTCTCGATGGCCGCGCCGTTCTTCATCTCCTCGATGTACTCGGTGATGATGTCCTGCTTGAGCGCTTCTTTGATCTGGTCTTCCACCTCGGCGAGCGGGGTGGCGTCGCGGGTGTCTTCGATCTTGAAGAACAGCTGGCGGGGACCGGCCTCGATGGGACCCACCACGTCGCCCTTGGCGGCGGCGAAGAGGGGCTCGGAGAAGTTGGGGGGCATGCTGCGCTTTTCGATCCAGCCGAGGTCGCCCCCCTTGCCCTTGGTGTTGGGGTCCTCGCTGTACTCGGCCACGAGGGCCACGAAGTCGCCGCCGCCATCGAGCTTGCCCTTGACCTCTTCGGCCTTCTCGGTGGCCACCACGAGGATGCGGGCCTGCACCTGGTCCTGCTTGTACTGCACGAGGTGGTCGTCGTAGTACTGCTGGACGCGGGCGGCGGTGGCGCGCTCCTCGATGACCTTGTTGAACAGGGCGTCGGTGAGGGCCGAGCGGGCGGCAAGGGCCACGGTGGTCTTCACCTCGGTGTCTTCGTGCAGCTTGCGCTTGATGGCCTCGCGGTAGAGCACCTCACCCACGACGACCTGCTCCTGCACCTGGCCGATCTGGCCGGACTGCTCGAGCTGCTCCTTGAGCTGGGGGGGAAGCTGCTTGATGGTGAGATCGACCATCTCCTGGGTGACGTCGTGGCCGTCGACCGTGGCGACGACCGTGCCGCCAGAGGGCATGTCGCCGGGAAGCGGGGCCGGAGCTGCCGGGGGGTTGCAGGCGAGGGCGCCGACAACGGCGAACAGCGACAAGGCGCGGAAGGACGAGGACTTTCCAGAAGACAACTGGGACTCCAACAGGCGGCAGAGGATGAAGGTGGTGCGAGCCCACGGGCAGACCGCCAGGGTCCGCGGGGCGTCGAGCGGCAGCGCCCCTATCTGCAGTCCCCCGAACCCGCCAAGAAAGTGGACTCGGAAAGCCCCTCCTCGTCGCAAAGGTGAACAAGCTCGACACCTGCCGCCACCTCGATGTCCAGCCGGACTCACCGCCGCCTTCGAGGTTAGGGCCCCCGCCATGGCAATCCCCTCCGCACCGCAGCGTCCCGGAAGACGGCTCGACTTCCGCGACCACCGCCGCGAGCTGCACGACAACGTCTACGTCTACGCGGTCGTCTCCCGGCGCTCGCAGGGGCTGTCCATCGGCATCAACCTCAACGCCGACAAGGTGTGCAACTTCGACTGCCCCTACTGCCAGGTCGACCGAAGCGTGCAGGCCGCCCATGGCAGAGACGTCGACATCGCCGTGCTGGAGGCTGAGCTCGACGACCTGCTGTCCCGGGTCGCCCATGGCTCGCTGTGGACTCTGTCCCCCTTCGACACCGCTGCTCCGGCCCTGCGGCGGGTCAATGACGTGGCCTTCGCAGGAGACGGCGAGCCCACGGCCTGCCCCCAGTTTCCGCAGGCGGTCGAGGTGGTGGGCAGGCTGCGGGACAAGCACGGCCTCGATGGCCTGAAGGTCCACCTCCTCACCAACGCCACCCTGCTCGACCGCCCGCGGGTGCAGCGTGGACTGCAGGCGCTCGACGCCGTCGGCGGTGAGATCTGGGCCAAGCTCGACGCCGGCACGCCCGGGTGGTTCGCCCGGGTCGATGGTACCCGGATTCCGATGAAGTCGGTGCTCCGACAGATCACCCATGCCGCGCTGCAGCGCCCCATCGTGCTGCAGTGCCTGTTCTGCTCCTTGGGGAAAGACGCCCCCGACGACGCCGAGATCGCTGCCTGGGCGGGCCACATCGGCGCCATCCTCGCTGCGGGCGGTCGCATTCGCCAGGTGCAGGTCACCACCATCGCGCGCACTCCCGCCGACCCCAGCGTCGGTCCCCTCTCCCGCACCCGCCTTGATGAGATCGCCGACGCTGCCCGCGTTCACGGCGTCGAGGTGCAGGTGTACCCAGGTCTCGCCCCGGCCCCTTCGGAGGCTCCATGACACCCCCTGTCCGGCCCCTGCCCCACGCTCGCCTCGGCGGCGTGCTCGCCTTGTTGGCCACCCTCTTCGCGGTCCCGGCGATTGGTCAGGAGGGCACCCCACCGCCTGTCGACCAGTCCGACGAGTTCACCCTCGCCGAGGACCTCGACGAGACCCTGCCCGACCTCGAGGCGGTGCAGTCCTCCGGTGAGCTGGAGGCGCACCTCAAGAGCTACGGCAACCTGCGTCTGGCCGACGAAGCCCGCATCGTCGACGGCACCCTCATCGAAGATGGCGTGTGCCGGGCCGTCTTCGACAGCGGCGTGATCGTGCCCGTGCTGTCGGGCAAGGGCGAGGTGGCCCCCCGTGAGGTGGGCTTTGTGTTCTTCGGGAAGGGCCGCCTACAAGTTGATCTCAACGATCGCGCCGACGCCCAGCGCTTCGCGAACCACATGGTGATGCAGGCCCACAAGACGCCCGAGGAGATGCGTCCCATCGCCCACATGGAGGCGCCCTACGAGACCACCTTCCAGCGCGCGATGGTGATGACGGCCGACCGCCAGATGGCCGACGTCATCCGCCGCCTCGACCCCATCGGCACGGGCTCCGTGGTCACCGAGATGGTGCTCGACGACGACACCCGCAAGGTGGTCGAGGAGATGGTCATCACCGACACCCGCGGTCGGTTCAAGGCCCGCACCCAGGCCGCCCAGATCTTCCCGAAGCGCAGCCAGGTGTTGCGCACGAGCGGCATCGACACCGTCGACTTCCTCCAGTACGACCGCATGGTGCACGACCTGCTGGGCGAGCCCTGGCGCAACCTGCGCATGATCTCGGAGTTCCAGACCGACGACCGCTTCCATGTGGTCGAAAAGCGCAAGGGCGTCGACAACCCCGATGACCAGTGGCTCACCTGCTTCCGCGACGGCTTCGACCACCGCGGCACCGGGCTGTACTCCACCGCCTTCGTGCATGGCATCACGCGCGACAAGGCTCTGGAGGTGGTCGAGTTCGGCGGACAGCGCTTCCGTCCGCGTCCCACCGATGGTGCGCCCGTGCCCGACCGCCGCATCGAAGCGGTCTACGGCAAGGCCAAGGTCGAGCTCGTCCCCTACAAGCGCCTCAACTACATCCGGCCGCGGGTGAAGTCGGAGATCACGCTGCGGGCCACCGACGACAACGTCCGCCACGTCGTGCTCCGCCTGCCCCGCAACCAGGCCAACAAGGGCTCCTTCAAGATCACCTCGCTCGAGACCCTCGCGGGCGACAAGGTCGACTTCATGGAGCTCGATGCCCTCCAGAGCCGCGCGGCGGGCCTCAGCAACTCCCTGTCTGCCCCCAGCATCGCCCAGGGCTCGGAGTTCGGCGGCGGCGCGATCGTGAACGACCCGTCCTCCACCAAGTCGGCCACTGGCACCGGCAACACGGGCGACATGTCCACGGCGACCGGCTCGCTGGGCGCCAACGCCAACATCGGCTCCCAGTCCTTCAGCCTCAAGGAGCCCACCGGCGTGCCCCAGGAGCTGCTGGTGGTGCTTCCGAAGCCGCTGAACACGAAGGACGAGATCACGCTCAACATCGAGTGGCGGGCCGAGTGGCAACATGGCCAGTGGGACGTCGTGCAGGGCAACACCGACCTCGCCTCGGGCGCCCAGTCCAACGCCTACCGCCCCGCAGGCGCGTGCACCGGTCCCAAGAGCTTCCTGCCCGAGCTGCTGCCGGAAGCCGGTGGCACCGAGTGGGACTTCCAGGTGGAGGTGGGCCTTCCGCCGCGCAAGCTCGAGGCGGCCGTCTCCGGCGACACCGCCCGCACCCGGGTGGATGACGCCGGCTGGCGCTGGACCACCAGCAAGGGCCAGAACATGCGCAAGCCGGCCGTCGCTGCGGGCATCTGGCGGGTATTGGAAGAGCCCGGCGCGGCCGGACTGCCCGCCATCAACATCTACACCTTCCCCACCTGGTCCTCCAACGCGCCCCAGTTCCCGCCCGAAGTGCGGCGCATGCTGCTCTATCTCCGTCGATTCATGAAGCTGCCCAAGTTCTACGAGATCGACGTCTACCAGGGCATCACCGAGCTCAAGGAGAGCCTCTACGCCCGCAACGTCGACCAGGCGGCGGCCAGCATGGTGGGCTGGTCCACCATCAAGGTGGGGGAGACGGTCACCTCCCGCTCCGAGCTCACCGAAGAAAACCCCTTCCGCTTCGAGTCCGACCTCGCCCAGCAGCTCGTCACCCAGGTGTGGGGCCAGGTGGTGATTCCGGCCTCTTCGCGAGACAAGTGGATGGTGCAGTCCATCTCGGATGCCTTCGGGATGTTCTACGCCCGCTCCGCCAAGCAGGAAGAAGGCTTCGAAGCCTTCGAGGGCCGCCTCGAGTACGTGCGCAAGCAGCTCGAAGACCCCCACGAGGACGTCGAGCGCGCCGGCCAGGTCACCCGCAAGGACCGCTTCTTGTCGCTCACCGACGGCGGCTCGATGGCCCGCTTCCGCCAGGGCGTGTTCAAGGACTACGGCTTCTACGTGATGGCCCGCATGTTGCGGGAGCGCATCGGCGACTTCGCCTTCTTCCAGGCCATCGACTTCTTCTCCACCCGCCGGGCCGGCCAGCTCGTCACCACCGAGCAGCTCCAGGAGGCCTTCGAGGCGTCGTCGGGCCAGGACCTCGACCACTTCTTCTCCTACTGGATTCGCGGCGGCTTCGTGCCGAAGGTCACGCTGGAGTACGCGCTCGAGCCCGATGGCGAGGGCACCTTCACCGTCGACGGCTGCATCACCACCGACATCCCCTTCGGCCAGTTCGACATGCCGGTGGCCATCCGCGACCAGAGCGGTGAACGCGGCCTCGGCGGCATGATCATGGTGGAGGACGGCCGCGGCCGCTTCGCCGTGGAGGGTCGCTCGGAGGACGTGGAGCTCGAAGCCGACCCCTACGGCCTCATCCTCAGCTACGGACGGAAGGTGAAGAAGGTCGACCAGACCACCTGCGCCAAGGAGGGCGGCGACCGCTGGAGCATTCCCTCCGACGCCGGCACCCTGCAGCGCGACGCCGACCCCGACGTCGACTACGACCGCACCAAGCGCAAGAAGAAGAAGGACAAGTAGACCAGTCGCTCAGGCCGCCCCGCCTTGCGCCGTCCGCCGGTGCAGGCGGGGGATCAGCAGATCGAGCAGCTCGGCCGAGGGGTCGGCGCCTTCGGGGGCCGACTGGCGCAGGAGCTTCCAGCAGCAGGTCTGGTCGCAAGCCACCAGAGCCCGCAGCCAGCCGTCGAAGTCGTGGAAGTCCGCGAGCACCTCGACGAGGCGGTCGACCGCCTGGGTCAGCTCGTCGACCGAGTGACCCAGCTCGGCATACTCGCCGCGCACCCGGTCGATGCCGGCGTCGAGGTCCTGCCAGCCGCGAAGACGCACCTCCACCGCATGGGCTTCGGCCAGCGAAGACCGCAGGCCAGCGGGGGCCCGCGCGATGACCTTGGGCAGGTCGGCCCGCACGAGGCCGGCTTCGACCTCCTCCCGCAGCGTGCGCAGGCGATGGCCCGCTTCGTCGTCGACCCGCTCCAACAGGTCGGCATGTTCCGCCACGAGGTCGCGCAAGGCGGCGGCGGCGTGGGCCAGCCGTTCGGCCTCATCCGTCGCCCGTCGGTGGCCCTGTTCGGCGACCTCATAGGCCCGCGCGGCACTCTCGAAGCCCTCGTGCCCCAGGGACTCCCGAAGGTCGGCTTCGACCCGCTGCTCCCGCCAACGGGCGAAGGTGAGCAGGCGCAGCGCCTTGTCGGTGGGGGTCTGCTGAAGCGCACGTTGCAGTCGCCGGGCGCGCAGCCAACGGAAGGCGTCGGTGTCGAGGCGGGCCAACTCGGCGGCATGGGCATCACGTCGGTCAATCGCATCGTTGACGCGCCGCTCCAGCGCCCGAATGCGGGCCCTGTGGTCCTTGAGGGCCTCGTCGA
>Ga0213840_1000473_pt1 | contig 57343 bp, 33 predicted proteins | sample SWPATP22_FD_160132 | JGI IMG/M metagenome (GOLD analysis project Ga0213840, IMG submission 160132) | Coastal seawater microbial communities from Marineland, Florida, United States - SWPA TP2 #2 | ecosystem: Environmental > Aquatic > Marine > Coastal | place: USA: Florida | collected 2016-08-14 | reverse complement strand
TCACAGCTTACTTCCCTAAGAAGATTCATGCTGTCACTATTCAAGGGTTTCTTTTGAAGGTCGTCCTTTTCATTTTTGCTTTTTCTCTTGATAAGTCTTTATAGATCGCAACTTGAATTAATTAGAACTTTTACTAAAGATGAGATCAAAATATCCTAGAAATCAATCAGTTCAAGCTTGGTAAGACATTTCCCAGAGAGTCCTATGTTTTTCCCACCTAGGTAGCTGTAGCCGAAAAATGATAGTCCCGGATACTCGGTTATTCGCAAGCATGAAATGGGTTTTTCATCTCTAAACCTGCATTTACTTTGCAAACAAGAAAGAAATAGCATATATTTACTTTGCAAACAGGAATTAAATATGAAGATTTTAGGTTCTTTTGAAGAATTAGTGTTATTAGCCGTAGGGTCTTTGAGGGACCAGGCTTACGGTGTAGCTGTCAAAGATTTGTTGACGGAGAAGGGCGGTAAGACGCCTAGCATAGGGGCACTTCATTCAGCTTTGCATCGCTTAGAAGATAAAGGGATGTTGGACTCTTGGATAGGGGGAGCTACCTCGGAACGGGGTGGAAGAAGAAAAAAATACTATAGCTTAACCCCAGAAGGGAAAAAAGCGCTGCAAGACGCCCATGATGTAAGAGCTAAGTTATCCATCAACATCCAAGGGCTAAAATTGGGTTAGTATGAAGAAACCGCCTCCGAAGCCTCCGAAACTAGCTGAGTCATTTTTACAATGGTACTGCAGGCCTGAAATACTGGAAATATTGCAAGGTGATCTGCATGAGCTCTATTATCGGAGAGTAGATGAAATAGGATTGACAAGAGCCAGACTGTATTATTTTCGAGATGTCTTGGATAATTGTCGACCCTTTGCTTGGGGAGCAACTAGATCTTCATCATCCAATCCAAAAGATATGTTCATTAATTATTTGATCTCCGCCTGGCGTAATATTTCTAAGCGCAAGCAATTTTCGTTCATAAATGTCATGGGCCTATCGATTGGGATGGCAGCTTGCCTTTTGATTCTGCAATATGTCAATCACCAGAAAAGCTATGATAATTTTCACTCAGACTTAGATCGGTTGTATCGGCTAAATCTTGGTATGTCAAACACTGGGGATTCGGAGATCATCTATCGAGCCACCAATCATCCGGCAGCCGGTCTAGCACTTAAAAAAGATTATCCCCAAATTGAAGAAATAGCGCGGATGGTCGATGTCGCTATATTCATGGGATCTTCCGTCCTTAGTTATGAGCCTGATGGCGGAACTGCCCTTACTTTCTACGAAGAAAGCATGTACGTAGCAGATCCTGCCCTTTTAAGCATATTTGCTTTTCCAATGCTCAAGGGAGACCCTGAAAGCGCTTTGAATCATGAAGATAACATAGTGATCACGGAAAGCCTGGCCAAAAAATACTTTGGCAATGAGGAGCCACTTGGTAAAACACTGGCGCTAAATGGCCAGATAAATCTTACCGTGACAGGGATCCTAAAAGACCTTCCCAAAAACACACATCTAGATCTCACTGCTCTATTTTCCTCACAAGTTTTCTCTGATGGCATCAACAATGCCTGGATATGGCCTGAATTCCATACCTATGTAAAGCTTATTCCAGGTGTAGACGCTCTGGAGGTAGAAGATCAGTTAGACGGTTTTGTCAATCAATATTTGGGTGATATCATGCGGGAGTTTGGGATTAAGGAAGGTATGAACCTCCAAGCGGTAAAGGATATCCATTTGCAAGGCAATTTATTGAAAGAAGTTAAGGAAACTGGCAATCAAAAAATAGTATCTTTTTTAATATTGATCGCCTTCATGATCTTACTTATTGCCTGGATCAACTTCATCAATTTGTCTACGTCCAGGTCTATTGAACGCGCTTCAGAAGTGGGAATACGAAAAGTGGTAGGAGCAGGGAAAGGCAATATAATCATACAATTTCTCACCGAGTCGGCTGTTATGAATGGAATGGCTATCGGATTTGCCTTCTTGCTAGTCCTCTTGGTTTCTCCCTACTTTAACCGCATAGCTGGCGAAGAAATAATCACAGGAACTTGGTTACGTCAAATCTGGGCAGAAAGCAGCACCTGGAAGGCTGTGTTACTTCTGTTTTTAGGAGGCACTTTCTTAGCGGGTCTTTACCCCGCCTTTGTACTTTCTTCCTTCCAGCCCATTAAGACCATAAAGGGGCATATTTACCAAGCAGGGAGGAAAATCCACTTTCGCCATGTCATGGTGGTATTTCAGTTTGTGGTGGGTTTGTCTATGATCACCGGAACCGCTATTGTATTCAAGCAGCTGTCTTTTATGCGCAATCAGGAATTAGGGTTCAATATGGACCAATTGCTGATTGTGAAAGCACCATCTATCTTTGATTCCACAACGGTTGACAGAACCAGGCTATTTCGCGAACGACTCCTTCAGCATAGTCAAGTACAACAAGTATCTTTTTCTTCTGATATTCCGGGGCACAATATCCAGAATATTAATACGATAAAAAGGAAGGAAGAAAGTATTGAAGAAGGATTCTTTGCTACCTACCAAAACACGGACGAATACTACTTTTCGACTTATGAAATCGAACTGATAGCGGGACGCGAATTCTCTGAAGATATTCAAACAGATACGAGAGCGATCATCCTAAATGAGAAGGCTGTTGGTATGTTAGGATTTAATAGTCCTGAGGAAGCGCTAGGTCAAGAAGTTAGTATCAAATTGATCGGATGGGATGATTTAAAGGTAATCGGCGTAGCAAAGAATATCCATAATCAATCGCTTGCGCATGGACAACTTCCCATTGTCTTCTTCAATCGTGGTGGCTTCAACTTCGATTACCTAAACATTAGATTGAATACGGAGGATTTGCACCGAACTGTAGCAATGGTAGAGGAGGCTTACAATGAAATTTTTCCCAGGAACCCGGTAGAGCACTTTTTCTTAAACGACTACTTTGACAAACAGTACCAGGCCGATCGCAAATTTGGACGAGTATTCAGCTTGTTCGCTGCTTTGGCGATATTGGTAGCCTGCCTGGGCCTTTTTGGATTGGCTTCGTACATTTCTAGTCTCCGCACCAAGGAAACGGGTATAAGAAAAGTTTTAGGGGCTTCAACTACGCAAATTTTCGCCTTGTTGGCCAAGCAATTTTTGTGGCTAATACTAGTTGCGACTCTCGTAGGTATTCCTTTGATTTGGTGGGGAGGAAATCAATGGTTGTCTAACTATGCCTATCGGGTTAAATTGAATGTTTGGGTATTCGTTTTGCCCGTGCTATCCTTTTTTCTCATCACTGCTTTGATTGTCTTTTGGCAGTCTTCTAAGGCGGCCTTGGTTGATCCAGTGCAAAGTCTCCGAACAGAATAAGAGTTTACATGACTAACTGGGCGGGTGCTTATAGCGCATTCTGCCCAGTTTCTATCTTCTACCTTGCTTCAATCAACTCAATCAGCTTATCAACAGCTTCCCTGACGAAAGCAGGATCTTCCGCTGTGGCATCTCGCTCGACAACCTCGATATTAGAGGGTAAGCCTTCTTTCAATCTGGTGAAGAAGGCTTCATCAGATTCTTTGTCTTCGAGGATGCCGCCTGGGTAAGAATATCGTCCAACTCCCTTTGTAGGAAGCATGAAGTACGCCTTGTTCTTCGTGTGTTGCAACCTTTGACAGATATCATCGGCAACACGTTGAATTTCCTCCACGTTGAGCCTTGGAACGAAGACAACAGGACTATGGAACACCTTCTTATGATCTTTGTATTCTTCTGGTACTTCATTGGGAGGTACTAATATTCCCAGGTGTTCTGCTCCACCGGGGCACAGCACCTGAGGTAATCCTAATTTACCAGCTACGGTCAACCGTTCCGGGCCGCCAGCACGCAGCACACTCCAAACATCATCAGCGATCTCGCCCATGGCGTAGTCAAAGACAGCCCCGATAATGCCTTCTTTCATCATCTGCTCCATGGCGCGCCCCCCAGATCCCACAGCGTGGAAAACAATCACCTCATATCCCGCTGCTTCGATATACTCAATAGCTTTCATGGCACCAGAAGTTAATACACCTAAGTTAGACATACCAATTAGTGGTTTATCTCCTTTCTCCATCACAAACTTGGTTTCCACCTCCGCCATACCACAAGCCGCAGCTGCCGCGTTAGCTAAAACCTTTCGTGTAAATGGGTTTAACTTGAGAATATCACTCACCGAGAACATCATAGTGATATCCTTAATCCCGACGAAACCAGAGGTATCACCAGAAGCAATCGTTGAAACCATAATTTTAGGAAACCCATAGGGGAGGGCTTGCATAATATCGCAGCAAGTTGAAGTGCCCTGGGTTCCACCCAATCCTAATACGGCATGTACTTCATCCTTGACAATACGGCGATTAAGAAGATCAATACAACCCTTCACCACAAAAGGATTAGCTCTTTCTCTTGTAGGCGCAGCGAGGATTTCCTTTAGGTCACCGCCGCCTGCCTGAATAACCTCTTCACGACTAATATCAGCTTCAATTCCTGCTGTCCCGACTACACCGATATCTAGTAACAAGGCTTGGTGACCTCGCTTTTCAATTTCTGATTTCAGGAAGCCGGCTTCTTGATCTTTCGTGTCAAGGGTCACTAGGAGCGCTATGGTTTTTTTCATGGCGTAAGGCTTTTATTTGCTAAGCTTAAGGTGAAATAAGAACAATGATCCTTCTCCGACAATTTTTGTGGTCTTACGTTTTAGGTAGAATGCTCACGACCATAAGAATTAGGGCTTTCGGCTAAAATGGAGACTCTAAAGCACAAAAATTGTCAGAGAATAACAAGGATTAACTAGGATTGGCGGCGTAAGGCAGCAAATTCTTGCGCTGTGGATAATACCGCTTTCTCGATAGGGATTCGTTCTGTGGAAGAGCCGGTCCAAATCCCATCTACACTTGTGTGATTTAACATAAACTGGGCATCAGTTGGGTTTTCCATAGCAGCTCCGTGTGCAATCAACAAAACATCTGGTTTGATCTCCCTCAAAAGCTTGTTGGCTTCCTCGGTTCGTGCGGCTGTTTGTTCAATCGTCTCTCCGGAGTCATAACCGGTCATACCTCCTTTGGTTGTTCCTGCATGGAAACAGAAGATATCAGGCTGTGCTTCTTTCATAATTCGAATACTATCTTCCATATTGAAGGCTAGGCCAATGGACACCATATCCATTTCCTTTGCCAACTTCAATAACGCTATTTCATTGTCCAATGTAATTCCACTCTTGGTCAATACTCGGAATATCTCGCTGTCTTTGTCTACATAGCTAATGGAAGGGCCAATATTGGAAACGGACTCTACCCCCATAGCCTTGCAATCATTTAGCACCATGCGCATATCCTTCAAAGGGTCATTGGCATTCAGGCAGGCGCAGATAAACGCATCGCCCTTAATAGCTGGCATGATATCCTCTCGGGTATAATCCAGCGTTTGTTTATTGGAGTCTAGGATGGGCCAAAGCATGGACATGGTTCCCATACCATTTGCCCGTAGTCGTGCTCCGGAAAAGGTATTGATGCAATCAGCTCCAGCCTTTTCTAATAATTTAGCGACCAGACCAGAACCAGCACTGGCTATAAAAATGGGAATATTCTGATCCTTTTTCTTCTGCAATTTCTGTAAAATCTCCGTTCTGGAGGTCCTGGGTGTAATCATTTTATGTCGATTGATTTAAAAGCGTATTGATAAATAGTGTATGCCAAAGATGGTTGTTCTGATTTAGAATGTATTCCTAGATAACACGTTCATTACCCCCATCAATAGGTACCTGTGCACCTGTTATCTTTGAGAAGGTTTTCCCCAACATAGCTATGGCAAGATCTGCCACATCTCTAGAGCTTACTTCCACTTTCAAAATGTTGTTGGTCTTATATTCTTCGACAGTTAACCCATAATGTTTAGCCCTGGCTTGCAACACCTCATCTGTCCAAATAGCAGTATCATACACTGCATTAGGATGCACGATATTCACTCGAATGCCTTTCCCCCCCAATTCCATAGCAGCTACTCTTCCCAATTGTGTAAGGCCGGCCTTGGCCACAGAATAGGCGGCTGCTCCCGGGCCTGGAGCTGGGACATTTTTGGAACCAACAATTACTACCGCTGGATCAAAACCTAATTCTAGGTAAGGTACTAAAAGCTGTAAGAGTCTTTGATGACTACTGACATTCAAAAGCATACTTTTATCCCAAAGCTTCTCATCCATTTCTGCAATACGGGCACTTTTTGGAAAGATCCCAGCATTACTAACCAACAGGTCAATACCACCGAACTCTGCCACAGTCGTATCGATAGCGGCTTTCAGTTGCTTTTGGCTAGTAACATCGCATTTAATGCCGAGGACTTCTTTTTGGGAAAACATTCCTTCGATCACTGGGGCAATATCTAATCCAGTCACTACAGCTCCTTGTTCTACCAAACTTTCTACACAGGCTTTTCCAATTCCACTCGCAGCTCCAGTCACCATTGCTACCTTTCCTTGCAGTGGTTTGGGTTTGCCTGCTTTTTTCAATTTAGCTTGTTCCAAGCTCCAATATTCCATTTCAAAAAGCGCTGCTTTATCTAAAGCCTTCCAGCCTCCAAGATGTTCAGCCTGGTAAATGGCACGCTGCGTATGTCGAGCAATATCTTCAATGATTCTCGTGTGTTTAACTGTTGGACCAAAGGAGACCACCCCTGATCCCGGCACAACGGCCCATCTTGGCGCCTGATCCAACAGTGTTTGCTCGCCGGTATTGTGCTTCTTGTAATAGGCTTTATACTCCTTTACATACTTATTGAGGTCTTTATGAATTTGATCAGATACGATCAAAGGGGTTCGCTTAGTGCGAATAATATGATCAGGAGTGAGTGGTCCACGGCCAGTAATCTTTGCTACATTAGGCAATTCACTAAAGGCTTTTGCGGAAGTGGAACGATCTAACTTTGCGAGCACAGGCTTTTGCCAAATATCCGAAACCTGTTTTCTAAGTTGGGCTAATTGAAGGCCATTAATTTTACCTTTCCCTTTCCCTTTGCCCTTAACCCCAACCGCACCTTGCTTTTTCAAGTACTTTTCAGATGAATCAACGATAGAAATCATTTTTTCATAGCTAACCTTCGGATCGTCATGAAAAGTAAACACACCATGATTCATCAAGATCATCCCGTCAATCTTAGCCCAATCAATATTTTTGGTCATTTCATAGATCTTCTTTGCCAGGATAAAGCCAGGCATCACATAAGGGACAATCAGGATCTTATCTCCGTAAATCTCCTTGATTCGTTTCTTTCCACCTGGGGTATTTGTTACGGTAACTACAGCATCCGCATGCGTATGATCAACAAAAGTGTAGGGGATAATGGCGTGTAAAATCGCTTCTACAGAAGGATTTGGGGCAGCTGGATTCGTCATAGCCATCCGCTGATTCTTAACCATTTCCACATCTGACAAGGTATCCAACTGAGCGAGTCGATGCAATGCGGATAACTTGACCGGAGCAAAACCAGGAGCTTCTATAGTGGCCAAATCCCAGCCACTTCCCTTCACATATAAAACTTCCTCTTCCTCTCCAAAAATATTGGTTTCCTTAATTTTCACAGAGGTATTGCCGCCGCCATGCATTACTAGGTCTTCATTGTTACCCAGTAATCGAGACGTGTATACTCTAAGTTTTAGCAGGTCTCCCTTTAACTTTTTAGCCTCGGAATCTTTCCAATTGCTTTTCATAAATTGTCAATAAATTTTGATATAGTTTGATATACGATTTGACGATGCTGGGCATCATCGATATAACGAGAAGTTACTTTTTCCAATTGACTGTTTGGAATGTGTTTGTGCATTTCCATCGCCATTTCAAATGGGTGCAAGGGATCATCTTCATTGCCGATTACTAGGCAAGGAACATTTATCCCCTGTAGCGATTGAATATTTTCAAAAGGTCGATCTTGGACCATTGCTCGTAAGACTGTTGAGATTTCGGTCCTTTGAGTATCTGCAAATACTCCCAGAACGGATAAAGCAGCATTCGGTACACTTGCTTCTATCAATTTAAAGTCGGGTAATAGTTTGAATTGTTCTTTGCCTTGATCGTGTTCTATATAATCAGCGGCTGTATTTAATATCCGCAAGTTTTCCGGATTGCCTTGGTCCAACCAAGCTGGACGAATTAACACCAATGCACGGACTCTTTCAGGATAATGTAAGGCTATATAGGTAGAAATTCCCGCCCCCATAGAGATTCCGCCGAAAATAGCCTGTGATAGCCCCAGATTGTCCATCAGCCGGATAACCGCCTCGGCATAGTAAGCAAAAGAGGGAGCTCTATTAGCTGGAAGTTCTGCCGCACCATGACCTGGGCAATCCAATGAAATTAGTTGCACAGTTGTCAAGTCTTTCAATAAACCTTGTGGTTGCTCTAGGTTAGAGCCTAAACCATGTTGAAAGTGAAAGGGGAGTCCTTGCCCAGAACTTCTATACACTATGTTTTCTGTCATTCGATTTTTCTTATCAGAGGCTAAGCTAAGATCTACGTCAACAATATGCTCTGTGCTAATATCGTGCACCTAAAACTTTATAATAGAAATCCGACGCTCGCTGTCCTAAGTCTTCCTAGGCATGCCTAAGCAAAATACCGGAATGATGTTGGCCGACTTCATTTTTAGCACAGGGTACGAACTAGATCATCTGCATTTTATTTATTGCACTGCTTCCTTATGTGGATGTTGCTTCAGTAATTCCTCCGGTGAGTAGAAGCCACTTTTTCCATCGGTCAAAGCTCGAACCTCTTTAACTTTCTCCGGTGTGACGGCAGAGGCAGTATTTCCAAAGGAATTTCGAACATAAGTCAACACAGCCGCTATTTCCTCATCATTCAACAATCCTTCATATGGCGTCATTGGTACTTGGCCTGGATACTCCTTTCCTAACACCTCGATTGGGCCCATAAGTCCTTTTAATACTAACTTGATCAGACGATCCTCATTGTCGTTTACCCACCGAGTTCCTGCTAAAGGAGGGAAACCTGATGCACTCAAGCCCTTACCATCTCTCTGGTGACAGGTGCCACAGAATCCCTCTCTTTCATATATCTCATGTCCCTTATAGAAAAGTTCACGTTCCTTTACATCCGTTAAGTGAGTTCTGAGTTTTTCCTGAGGTGGATTGCTTACCGAGTGACCATTTAGATGAGCCATGGCAGTTTCATATGCGGGTTTCATCCATTCATCCATCGGAAGTTGACCGGCTTTCTCCACCACTGGAATTCCTTTATCTGGGCTTAACCATGATGCTGCTACGAGAGCCTCAAGTCTAACTCGATTGTTGGGGTCAGCGGCGGCTTGCAATAATAACTCAGCTTGATCAGAAATCTGATGCCCTGCATATCTAAGTACTTTAACAGCAGCTGTTCTAGCCCGAAAATCCTTAGCAGCCAAGAGCTGTTTAAGCAAATCTTCATCAATTTTATTCAATCCCCAACTCACCCAAAGACCTTCTAGCAAATGATGTTCATATCTAGGGTCATTTTTATCTAGGCCGGCTACCCAAGTGGATAGTTTAGCTAAAACCTCATCAGCATCTCTAGCTCTTAATTCTCTGCGTGTACGGTAACGGGCTCGGTACTCAGGCAAGGTAAGGTTGGCTAGCAATTCATCTATGCTTGCGCCATGCACTTTAGCCGGTTCCACTAGTGGACGAGAAGGGTAAGTGATTCGGTAAATCCGGCCATGTACATGATCTCGGTATGGATCTCGTGCATTGTGTTGCATGTGACCAATTAAGACATTGTGCCAGTCTACCATATATAAGGAACCATCCGGAGCAAACTCCATATCAACAGGACGGAAGTTCTTATCTGTACCCGAAACTAAATCCTGTCTGTGTTGACTAACAAAACCGGTTTCCCCATCGACCATGGTATGCTGTTTCATGCCCAAGAAACCAATGGTATTGTTGATTAAGAGGTCACCTTGGACGTCATCTGGAAAATGCCTGCTTGAAACAAATTCAAGGCCAGAGGTTGGACGAACACGATGGGCGTCTTCGATCAGATTGTAGGATTTATGAGTCGCCACACCATAACGAGGCTTCACCGAGCCAGGCATCATCCATCTCATATCTGGACCAGAGGTTTCTGCAAAGAAATTCTGCCCCCATTCATCAAAGGCGATTCCCCACGGGTTAGGGATAGACAATTGAGCTGTTCGTTCAAGATGATGCCTTTGTGGAGAATAACGGAAAAAACCACCGTTTGTACCACGAACCGGTCCATAAGAGGTTTCCACATTGGTATGGAGAAATACTCCTTCTCCCATATAGATCGCACCAGATGGATCGGCACAAAAAGCACTAATCACATGATGGGTATCATGATCATCAAAGCCACTTAGGATGATTTCCGTTTCGTCTGCTTTATCATCCCCATTGGTGTCCTTTAGTAGAATCAGATTTGTTCCTTGGGATACGTAGACCCCTTCCGGAGCAAACTCAAACCCGACCGGAATATGGAGGTTGTCAGCAAAGGTGGTTTGTTTATCTGCCTTGCCATCTCCATCTGTATCCTCCAAAATGATGAGCTTATCATTAGGGCGCGCATCTCCAGGTTTATAATGTGGGTAAGTAGGCATAGTAGCTACCCACAATCGTCCTTTGTTATCGAATGACAATTGCACGGGATTCGCTAGGTCTTCAAATTCCTTTTCCGAAGCAAATAATTCTATTTTATATCCTTCTGCAACCGTTAATTGCTGCAAAGCATCCTCACCATATAAATACTCCGGGTCTCCATTTTTGTCGCTGGGCTTGTAATTTGTTTCTACCGCCGGTAAAGCCGAAGTTTGGGCATCTGCTGCCGCTAAATCCATTTTTTCACCTTTAGCTGCAGACCAAATAGCTAGATCTCGGACTCCCGTCATCTCCCTGATTTTCACTAATTCTGCAGGGTAATTGTCGGGGCCAAAGGGCTTATAGCGTCTTCCAAATACATGTACGCCATTGGGTATTTTAAAATCGTTGTGCCAGAACCAGTTCTTTTCTTGTACAGCATCATGAACCAATTCGCGATACTGCTCATCTACCCGCCTCTTTTCCCCGAAAACTTTATTGGCTAATTCCTTGGCAAGTAATTGATAACCCTTATCTGTTAGTTGTGAGCCATCGATGGTTAGTGGCGTATCATTTGTGTCATACCAGTTTTTTGAGGTTGTAAAGAGATCTACAAATGGAATTCCCTTGCTGGTCGCCACTTCTGCCATAGCGTTGGTGTAGAGTTGTAGGTTCTCATTTTCAGTTTTACCGTCCGGTGTATCTTGGATAGCCGAAAGATCTTCAAAAGCAATCGGAGAAATAAGGACAAGGCGAGGACTGATCTTGCCATTATATTTTTGTTGCAAACTGTGGTCGATAAAGGCTCCTAATTCAGCTTTATAATTATCGATTCCGTCTGCCCCAAGGAAAGACTCATTATAGCCAAAAAAAGCTAGAATTATGTCTGCTTCATGCCGGGTAATCCATTCATCTGGTGTTTCGAAATGGCCACGACTTCCTGAATTTTTAGTCAACTCTGTTTGATATACTTCTGCTCCTGGAAAGGCCCAAGGAGATATTCTTCCAGGGTGTGGCCTAAATCCAGGTGTATTGCCTCCATCACACATATTCCTGATATACAATAAACTATCAGGATAACGAAGTTGCACTTCTGTCTCGAAATGCCCATAATTCATCATCCGTGAACCTAAATTGTTCCCGACTAGTATGATGTGGTCTCCCTTTTGGAATGGTACAGCCGCTTTCTCTTCTGTGCTGCATTGAAATAGTGTCAATGTGAGGATCAAGCTCCCGCATATAGGTAGGGCAGCTTGAATTAGCTTGCTAATGCCGATATTCATGTTGTTGGTCTTCGTTGATGTTTCAGCGAGAAAGATACGGAAATTGCAGAGAACACCTAGTTTTAAAAGCAGAAGTTCGTTCAATTAAATATCCCAAAAGATCATGTGGCACTCTAACAATGGGCCAGCTGTAAAAACAAGAAAACTGCTAAAATTATGAAGCTAGATGAGGAAATAAGGGAAAGATTCTATATTCACAAGAACAACATTATCCAAGCGCCATGAAAAAACTCGCAAGTCTATTCGTTTTTCTTTGCCTTTTGACTCTAGTTATGGAGGCACAAAATCAAAAACAAACTACGCAAAAAGATTCCACGAAACAAGCCAAAAAACAGCCACTTCCCTTGGAAGCAGGCAGAACCTTTTCATTTGAATTGAGTGAAGGCTCTTGGATCGCCCTCGATGTTAGTCCTGATGGCCAACAAATCGTTTTTGACTTTCTCGGAGATCTATATATTCTGCCAATAGGAGGGGGGGCGGCCACCCAGATCACGGAAGGGTTTCCGTTTGACAGCCAACCTCGCTTTAATCACACCGGCGAACAAATTGTATACATTTCTGACGAATCAGGAGGAGATAATGTTTGGGTGTATGATGTCACGACACAAGAAAAGAAACAAATAACCAAAGGGAATAATAACCCCTATCAATCACCGGAATTTTCACCAGATGGCAAATACATTATTGCCTCTAAGCAATCCGGATCAAACTTGCACAAGTTGTGGCTTTATCATATTGAGGGAGGCTCTGGGACAGCTCTGGTGTCGAAGCCAGATAATATGCGAATGCTAGAAGGTGCTTTTGATGCCGATGATCGTTACATTTGGTTTTCGCGGAGGACGGGCATGTGGAATTACAATGCAGCTCTGCCACAATACCAGTTGGCTACCTATGACCGACAAACAAGTGAGATTACCTCTCGTGGAGCAAGATATGGCTCATCTTTTCGGCCAACTCCTTCACCTGATGGAAAATGGCTAGTATATGCTACACGGCACGATGATGAGACGGGTTTGGTCCGAAGAGATTTGTCAACTGGGGACGAAGAATGGTTGGCCTATCCCATTCAACATGATGATCAAGAATCCCGGGCCTCTCGTGACGTATTGCCTGGTTTTTCCTTTACACCTGATAGCAAAGCTGTTGTCATATCCTACGGTGGCAAGATCTGGAAGATTGATATAAACGCTAAGACCGCTACTGCTATTCCATTTACCATAAAATCATCAATCGACCTTGGTCCGGAGCTAGACTTCGATTATCCAATCAAAGATGATCAGACCTTTGCCGTGACTCAAATCAGAGATATTGCTCCATCACCGGACGGGAGTCAATTGGCCTTCACGGCACTTAATGAAGTATATGTGATGAACTGGCCGGATGGATCGCCTAGAAAACTTGCGAACCTAGAAGAAACACAAGCACAACCTGTTTGGTCTCCTAATGGAGAATGGCTAGCCTTTGTAAGTTGGGAAGCCGATGGAGGAAAACTCTATAAGGCCCGAGCTGATGGTACACAATTGACCCAGTTAAATCAAGAAGGAGGCGTATTTCAAAGTCCAGTTTGGTCTCCCGATGGCAGCAGGATTGTGGTAATTAAGGGACAAGCCCAGGATTTTCGGAATGCCCTGCGTAGAACAGCCTTCCGGGGCACCAGCGATCTGGTTTGGATAGATGCTAATGGTTCAAACAATAACTTTATTTGTTCTACTAGTGGGAGAGGTAACCCCCATTTTGCAGGATCAAATGAGCGAATTTTCCTATCGGGACGAGCAGGGCTTTCCTCTATTCGTTGGGATGGCACTGATGAAAGATTGCATGTGAAAATTACGGGTAAAAAGCAGCCAACTGCCAAGAACCCACCTAACGCTACTTGGATCAGGATGGCTCCGAAGGGAGATCAGGCATTAGCTCAAATTGGCATGGACCTTTATCTGGTCACAGTTCCTATCGTAGGCAAAGATGCAGTTAGTATATCAGTAGCTAAGCCAGATAAAGCTAAATTCCCAGCGGTCAAACTAACAGATATCGGCGGTCAATTCCCAGCCTGGTCATCTGATGCCAATGAGGTACAATGGGCTATAGGAAATGCACATGTCACCTATAATATTTCTGCTGCAAAGGCCTTTGCAGACAGTCTTGCTCAAGCTGAAGAGGATAAGAAGGAAAAGGTCAAATATAAGCCTATTGAAAAGCGGATTGAAATAGAAGCTGAACGAGACCTCCCGCAAGGTTCATTATTACTCCGAAATGCCAGGATCATTACCATGAAAGGCCAAGAGGTTCTGGAAAGAGCAGATATTTTAATTGAAAATAACCGAATAAAAGCTGTTGGACGGCGCTTAAAAGTACCTGCCGGGACGAAGATTATGGACATGCGGGGCAAGACCATTGTACCTGGCTTCGTAGATACACATGCTCATTTTCGTCATCCAGTAAACTTACATAGAGGGCAATTTTGGCCTTACCTGACGAATCTGGCTTTCGGCGTTTTAACGACTAGAGATCCTCAGACCGCCACAACTGACGTCCTCACCTATGGTGATTTAGTGGAAAGCGGAAGATTGCTGGGCCCTAGAATCTACTCGACAGGCCCCGGTATATTTAGTAGTGAGATGGTAAGTAGTCAAGAACATGCACGAGATGTCATGCGTCGATATAGTACCTATTATAATACGAAGACCATTAAAATGTATGCCTCCGGAAATAGGCAACAGCGGCAATGGTTAATTGTGGCTGCAAAGGAGCAACAGATCATGCCTACAACGGAAGGCGGATTGGATTTTAAAGCTAATTTGACACAAGTCATAGACGGTTATCCGGGGCATGAGCATTCGTTTCCCGTCTTCCCCCTATATAAGGATGTAATCGATTTGGTGTCCTATTCCAGAACAGTTTATACACCAACTTTGCTGGTAGCCTATGGCGGGCCTTGGGCGGAAAATTATTACTATGCTACCGAAAGACCTCATGATAATCCCAAGTTACTCCGGTTTATGCCACATGATAACTTAGATATGAGAACCAGAAGAAGAAATTCGGGTTGGTTTATGGAAGAAGAACATGTTTTTGAAGAGCTGGCCATTTTCACCAAAGACTTGGTTGAAGCAGGGGGTAGGGCAGGAGTTGGCAGTCATGGACAACTACAAGGTTTGGGCTACCATTGGGAATTATGGGCTATGCAATCTGGAGGAATGAGTGAGCATGATGCCCTGCGTACAGCTACGATTTTAGGAGCTGAAGCTATCGGTTTGGACAAAGACTTAGGTTCTTTGGAACCAGGAAAATTGGCAGATTTGATCATCTTAGATAAAAATCCTTTGGATAATATCAGGAACTCAAATTCTATTCGCTACGTGATGAAAAACGGTCGCTTATATGATGGCGATACATTAGATGAGATGTATCCTACCATTACTAAACGCGAAAGCTTTTGGTGGCAAGATTATGCGCCGTCAAATGTTCCGGGGATAGGGAAGTAGGCTTTAAAGCAGGCATGGAAGAGATTTAGACCCAGGTCTCTTCCATGCGATCTCTAATTATCATTATTGTCGTGCTTCTTCGAATTTTAGTCTCTTTTCATCAAGCCCCTGCCGACCTAGTAAGAAAAACCAGGCTTTCTGTTGTGGTAAAGCCCAAAACTTGTCTTTGGTAGGGGCAAAGCACCAAGCTATTTTTACCGAGAAGATGCCTAGGCTAGCTATAGGTCGTTCCAGCAAATTATGGCATTTTTAATTAAACACTGGCAGGATTCCACTCTTTGTTGCTCCGTTCGAGTTAAGAAAATCATCTCTATACTATTATAAAACCTTAAACGCTTGATTTTCAATAGGAGGGTAAGGGCTATTTTCTTATAGTTTGGAAATTTTAGCTAGTAATGTCCAAGCATTAAAGCAGGACGTGTTATTACATCTGCGTTTTGTGTTAGTAGCATAATGGATTTTGCCATAATTTTGTAGAAAAGCATCAGCCTAAAATGGAGAAGAATATTATTCGGTCAAAATCTATCGCAGAACTACTTACAGGAATGGGGTTAGGAAAACCCGATCACCCACTAATTGCTGTGGTCGATACCGCTAATTTATCTTACGGCGAAGAATTCATTGGGATGAGATTCTCCTCTGATATGTACTGTATCTCGCTAAAGGACATAGGCTGCGGCATTGACTATGGTCGAAACCATTATGACTTTCAAGAAGGCACCATACTTTTTACTGCTCCTAAACAAGTCTTTACTGTAACCAAAACCCAAGAACTAAATCAGGTACATGGATGGATGCTTTATTTTCATCCAGACCTTATTAGAAATACCTCATTAGGTGCAATAATTGACCAATATAATTTCTTCAACTATGAAGCCCATGAAGCTTTGCACCTATCTGAACAAGAGGAAGAAACCCTGACGCAAATCGTCAATTTAATCAAAACAGAGATTAGCGAACGGATAGACAATCATAGTCAACAAGTTTTAGTGTCAAACATCGAGTTAATGCTGAACTATTGCGTCCGGTTTTACGAACGCCAATATAATACTCGTTCTGCTCAAAATAGTGATGTCATTTCCCGTGTAGAAAAACTTCTAAAAGAATATTACCAAAACCATGACCTGATACAAGCGGGGCAACCCACCATTCAGTATCTAGCAAATCAATGTCATTTATCACCAAGTTACTTAAGCGACCTATTGACTAAAGAAACTGGGCGCTCAGCCAAAGAACACATTAATGAATTTTTAATAGAAAAAGCCAAACACCTTTTGTTAAGTTCTACGGATTCAATAAGTGGAATAGCTTATTCTCTTGGTTTTAACTACCCTCATTATTTTGGAAGACTTTTCAAGCAAAGAACTGGTAAAACGCCACAAGAGTATCGACAATTGAACTAAGAAAAAGGAAACCTTGGTTTTCGTTGTATTAGTTCTGCGATTTGTGTTTAAGCTTCTTCTATTCGTGTTAATTAATGCCTGCGATAGGTGGTACCTTTGTTTTATTAAAAACTGTAAAAAATAATAAAATGAAGAATAGAAAAGCACTAATCGTTGTAACCAATCATTCTGATTTTGAACACCCAAAGGCAGAACCAACGGGTCTTTGGTTATCAGAACTCACTCATTTTTATGATGTGTTTGAAGAAGCAGGCATAGCGATGGATATTATTAGTCCTAAAGGTGGCAAGATACCCATCGATATGAGGAGTTTAGGTTGGATGGTATTAGATAAGGCTACCAAAAAGCGATACGAAGATTCTGAATTTATGTCTTTGCTGGAAAACACGAAATCCCTTTCTGATATAAATTGGAAGGATTACAATATTATCTACTTTGCCGGAGGTCATGGTGCTATGTGGGATTTTCCGAATAATACAGAACTTCAGACACTTGCTCGTGAAATGTACGAAGGAAGAAAAATTGTTTCAGCGGTCTGTCATGGTTTAGCTGCCTTGCAGAATGTAAAACTGAGCAACGGGGAATACCTTATAAATGGTAAAAAAGGAACTGGGTTTGCCTATTTTGATGAAGGCATAGCAGGGGTGAAAAAGTTCGTACCATATAATATGCAGAAAGCACTAAAAGAAAGAGGAATGATTTATAGTAAAGCATTTTTTCCATTTGCTGGACATACCGTTGTGGACGGAAGGTTAATAACAGGACAGAATCCTAACTCTGCTATCGAAACTGCTAAAAAAGCGCTGGAGATGCTTAATGCTGTATAGAACAATGCTTAGGTACATGGAATAGAAATGCCCAAGATTTTGTAAATAGAAGATTCTGTAACGCGTTTTGCCCCCTTTGTTTAGACATTATCTATAAGTCCTCGAAAAACAGATTTCTGTAAACCTCCAGCTAACTACCCACGCTACCGGATCCGGACGAGTCCTTCTTCTGACCCGCTGGGAGACTTTTTTACACAAATGAAATTTAGCGAGTTTTAAGAGAGGCCGGAACCCTGACTGATGCTGCTAACTAGAATATCGATGAAAGCAGGCAATCCCTGACCGAAGGACTCTTCGGCGCTCTTGAATGCCCTCTATCCAAATGAAATTTCCTGTAAGCGACCTTTGCCTTCTACGTAACTATATGTTTTGTGAATTCTACAAACATCACCTGGGGCCGATTGCCTGGGTTCCGGCAGCTACTTAGTTATATCTGTTCATTCAATCTTCGGAATGGTTATTTTCATTTTGTGTTCATTTGCAATGTAGGAAGACCAATGTTTTCTTTGAAAGTGGATAAATTTTTAAGATAGATTAGTGCTTTTCCTTTTATCAACTTGCAAGTTTGCGGTTGATTTACTGCAAATTTTAACCACAATGCGGTGCAGCAATTTTGCGCTCATGAGGTTCTCCGGTCTCAACAAAGTGTTTGAGTTCTTCTAAGCCACGGAAATAGCCATCGCTTAGCCCTTTTTTGATTGGAAAATATAGAAGGTATCCCAACAACCCAATAGAGCCTTTGGATGTCCAGGATGTCCAGATCACTTCTGATTTTTTATCTCCCAATGATCGTACTCTTATTTCTGTATCGTATCCATTAAGAGGCCCCTTTACATTAATTAAGGTCGTGTTCATGGTAAGGGACATATCGTCAGAATTATATGCGACTATCTTTTCATCCATAAAGGTCCCCGGATTTATTGCAATTTCAGCCATGCGACCAATCGCTGGTGCATTTTGTAACCGTTGACCATCCGTTATTTCGACAGAATTACCAACACCTGCCATCCATTCGTGAACTGAAACAAAATCGTCACCAAGCACTTTCCATACCTTTGTTGCAGGAGAGGCAATTTCAATTTTTTGTACTATTTTCATCTTGAATTCTTTTATTGTTAGATAATTTTGATATATATTTTTATTCTAGAAACCAAGGGCAAATTTTACCAAGGAATTATCCTACGAAAACGATAAAAGTTACCCGTTTCTTGATTTTCTTCTGCCAACCATGTAATAGTATCTGCCCCTTCTTCAACGGTCGAATTCGCATTTTCCCCTCCCATTCGGGTACGCACCCAACCCGGACACACCGCGTTAATTTTCCAAGTGGGCAATTCTTTACTTAACATCTTTGTATATTCGTTAATAGCTAATTTTGTAATTCGATAGGCAGAAAATGGGATCGGAGAATGATGTTGCGATGTGATAGCTCCTGCACCGGAGGTTACATTAATAATTTTCGGATTTTTACTTTTTGATAGTTTGGGTATTAACTTGGAAGTAAGGTACCAAGGTCCCATAATATTGACACCAAATGAATCCATAAGAACGGCCTTCTCCATATTTGAAGGAGAACCTTTTAAGTGAACGCCTGCATTGTTTATTAAGACATCAATGTCTTCGTCAAAAGAATAGAGGAAAGTATCTATTGATTCCATAGATGATAAGTCTAAAAGAAAGCCTCTACAATTAATGCCCATTTTGTTTAATATTTCCACAGCCTTTAACCTATCAGATTCATTTCTGGCAGTGATGAAAACTCTATTCCCTCTTTCCCCTAATTGCTTTGCGGCCTCTAACCCTATTCCACGATTGGAACCGGTAATAAGTATATTCATGTTGAATATTTACGAATTAAGTAATTTTATTCCCTGTTAATATTTTACATGGAAAATATTTTGCCAAAAAAATCAACCTCTTATTTTGTCTAAAATGTCACTGACTTGCTTAGCTTCCTCTTCTGTAATTCGAGTCATAAATTCCATATAATTACCTGAAATATTATTAATGGTTTCTAAAAATTCTATTCCCTTATCTGTAATAGCTAAATAAACGACCCGTCTATCTATCTCACTTCTCTTTCGTTCAATAAGACCTTTAACTAAAAGTTTATCGGATAATCTGGTTGCATTAGGAGATTTTTCAATCATCAAATTTTTAAGATCATTCATACTTATCCAATCTTCAGTGCCTCTTAGAATTCTTAAAATGTTGAGTTGCTGAAAAGATATATTATATGGCTTTAAATGTTCACCCACTAAATTCCGAAACCAGTTGGAGGTGAAAACTAAATTGGCAATAAATCTGTGTTTATTGTTCTTGAATTTCCCTTTAATTTCTATATCTATGCTTGCCATAATTCTAATTATAATGCAAATATAGGCAAAATTTATTTTACATGGTAAATATCTCCGTGTTAAATGAATTGCCTCGCAGCAAGCTGACGAAGAATCGCAGCCCACAAAGCTTAAAACAGGCTTAGCTGACAGCGATAGATATGTTCGAAATATTGAGTACCATCATTGCAGAAATGGAAAAAGAGTAAGTCGTTCTACTAGATATAGAGCAAAAACTTACTGGAGTTGACTACAAAAATCAAAAAAACCGATTCCTTCTAAATCAGCTTTCAAAGCTGCTACATCGGATTGAGTAGGAGAGTGGACTGGGGCTCTAAACCAACCACAGTCCACTCCGATGATTTTCATAAAAGCTTTTCCTGTTCCTATTCCTCCATATTTTTGAAGTAGTTGAACCATTTGTACTGATTTAAATTGAAGCGCTTCGGCTTTTTCCAAGTCCCCTGCTTGAAAAGCATCAATTAGTCGATTGTACAAAGGGGCGGCATAATTATAGGTGCTCCCCACGGCTCCTTCGACACCAATAACTAAACCAGACAATAAGGCTTCATCAGTACCCCATAAGATGCTGTATTTTCCATTCTTATAGCGTCGGCAGGCATGATAACCCATGATATCAGCATGTGTGTATTTAATTCCTGCAAAGTTAGGGATTCGATTTTCCGCTAGATGCAAAAAATTCAGCATAGGAAAGTAGCCTCCAGTAATGGCGGGTATATGATAGTAATAGAAGGGTAGGGAAGGAGCACACTGGGCGATACTTGCACATACATCCACTAAGTCCGAGGAATCTTTTGGCTTTAGAAAATATGGGCATAAGATGGCAACACCATCCATGTTGTTCGTCACTGCGCAATGTGCTAGGTCCTGCATCTCAGCCACACTTGTTCCTCCTAGCATGAAAATGGTTTCTATTTTCCCTTTTACTTGCCCCCAGCGTTCCATCATTAATTCCTTCTCTTTTCTCGATAAAGAAGCTCCTTCTCCCGTTGTCCCACAGATAAAAGCACCCTGCACCTGATTTTCTTGATATAGCTTTGCCAGTTGATCTACCTGGTCTAAAGCCAGTTGACCGGAGGAGTCCAATGGAGTGAAAGGAGCTGCAATTAGTCCGGTTAGTTTTTTCATGCTTTTGCTTGTTTAAGTGCTTGAAAGGTGTAATGTTGGGCCTCTCTATTTTCTTGCTTAAAAAGGAGGCTAAAGAAGCTTCCTAGTAGGAAACTAGTCGCCAATCCAGTAAAAGCATACATCAACAAATGTAGAGCAGTAAATTCTTTGATGTAATACTGTAGCAATCCACTCAGCAGCAATCCAAGTAAAGCGCCCTTCGCATTGGCCTTCGCATTGAAAATTCCCAATAGAAAAACGCCACCCAATCCACCAGCGAAGAGTCCAACGATCATATTGAATTGATCCCAAAGGGAAGAAATCCCCCAGGTAGCCATCATCAATGCTAGGCCGGTCCCCAAAACACCAATGATAACGGTAAATCCCTTGGCCAACCGGAGATAAAAGGACTCTTCCTTATCCGATATTGACCTTCGGTAAAAGTCAGTAGTTAGGACGGTAGCTACCGAATTCATGCTACTGTCTAGGCTAGACATCGAGGCAGCAAAAATAGCCGCTATAAGTAACCCTGAAATACCCTGTGGCAGGCTGCTGGTAATAAACCATGGAAAAACAGCGTCTGTTTTCTCTAGCGTAGGATTAAGCAAAGATGGTTCTACTTGATAATATACAAAGAGTAGTGTTCCAAGCGAGAAAAAGATTAGAGTAGATGGAAGTGCCATCCAGGCTCCGATTCGAATACTCTTGGCGGCATTCTGCTCGTCACTAGTAGTCAAATATCTTTGTATTACAGTTTGATCACTTCCATACTGTATGAGATTTGTAGCAAGCCCTCCGATAATCACTACCCAGAAGGTAGGCTCCCAAAAGCTCCAGCTAAAATCGAAGATCTGTGTTTTGCCATGTTCAGCAATGGCCGTCTGGATTGTTTCAATATCTAAGTGAACATACAAAATAATCAAAGACAGTAATGCCCCACCGAGCAAAACGATAACCTGTAGTACATCTGTCCAAATAACAGCTTCAATTCCTCCCAATACTGTGTAGAATATGCTAAGCAAGCCCATTGAGAGAATACAAATCTCCACATCGATTCCAGTTACCACTGATAAAGCAAGAGAGGGTAGAAGTAGTACGATTCCCAACCTACCTAGCTGCAAGAAGATATACATAATACTTCCGGTCCATCGGATCCATCGATTAAACCGAAGCTCTAGGTACTCATAGGCTGTTGTTAAATTAAAGCGGCGGTAAAAAGGAAGGAAGTAACGGATGACCAGCGGAGCAACCATAATTATGGTAATCATCAAAAAGAAATATAACCAGTCAGTAGCAAAAGTCTTTGCAGGAATCGCCATGAAAGTAATAGCGCTAAGTTGGGTTCCGAAAATACTTAAGCCAGCTGCCCAGGCGGGAATTCGTTGCCCGCCTTTGAAAAAATCTTCCGTGGAATGTTGTTTTCGAGAAAATCGTATACCTATGCCCACCAATAAAGCTAGATAGATGGCGAGAATCCAATAATTCAATGTACCAAACTGTCGAGCTTGTTTCAGATGTAGCACTTGTATTCTAGGAGTTCGTACGCATGGAGAAACTTCTCCAGAAGCTAAAATGACTTCATCTCCTCTTTTGATGGCTTGTGTAGTAACAGGAGGGGCATTGGGAAGATCTCCTAATTTAGTCCAGGTTTGTGTAATCGTATGAAAAGACCAGATATCGGAGTTAAACCCAGGATGGTTTTTCATCATGGAGTCCCGGCTACTTGTAATGCTTGGTTGTTCAGGCTTAGTAGACAGTAAAGCGTTCAAACGCTCAATTTGGTTAAAAATAAGACCGCTATCTCCTCCAAGTAACAAGATGTGATTAGCACCAAGCGATACGCCAGTACCCGCAGCGAGCGGAAAATCAGCATTAGCCTTCAATGGACTCCATTCATCATTTATTGGATGATATACCCAACTATCCGATAAGAAGGTAGTCGTATCTTCATTGGATAGCTTGAATCTACCTTTAAAAAGGTAGAAACAATCTGTTTCTCCATTGTTTTGGACAAGACCTACGGCATTCGTTCTTGCAAGACCTGGCCAAGGAGCTAGTGCTTTCCAACCTGCTTCAATGTCTTGCAGATTTAATCGAGCGAATATTTTTTCTCCTGACGCTGGGTCACTGCCAGCAATGTAAATTTGTTCCCCTAATATATCGCCGCTAAGGTTGGCCAATGGATGAGGTAAGGAGGGGAGGGCTTGTTGATTTATGGTTTGATTTTTGGAGTCCCATTTGAGCCAAAAGGCATGATCGAGAATGTCATTACTGTTTTGGCCACCCAGACACACCAGCCCCTCTTCAGTAGAAATTGTTAATCCGTAGGCGAGCGGAGAATCAAGTTGAAAGCTTTTGTCCTGTATCCATGCTCTCGCAGAGATGTCAAAGAGATATATCTGATCGTGAAAAACCTTTGTTCCGCCTTCCCAAGCCGGTCCATTGGGGAAGTTTGCACCGCCAGCGATGATCAACATATCCTCATGAATCCCTGTAAAAGCCCCGGCCAAGCCGAAAGATTGAGTCTGTCCGGCGGCTGGTGGTAAAGCAGGCCAGGAAGAAAACTCAAGAGTTAGCGGTAAAGAGCTGCCGAATACAAAACTGGGCAGGATTGTAAAATAGAATAAGGTCAGTAGTCGAGCCATGTTTTATGCTTTGAGAACTACCCGATATCTAGCTTTTCCACTTTCGAGATGAGCTAAGGCTTCATTGACTGCACTAATGGAATATTCTTCTACATCTGGGTAAATATTGTGGCGTACGCAGAAGTCCAGCATTTTGCGTACCAAGGCTGGACTTCCAACCGGGCTTCCCCCCACCACCTTTTCACCAGCGATCAATGAACCTGAAGAAATTTTCATAGGCTCCAAGACCATTCCTACGTTGAAGAATTTTCCTTTAGGTGCCAGGGCCTTCAAATAAGATGACCAATTCAAGGTCACATTCGTGGTATTGATGATGAAGTCCAGTTGTCCTCTGATCGTTTTTAGATCATCATCTGATCTTGAGTTAACTACTTTTGTAACTCCCATGTCCAAGATGGAAGTTTTTTTGCTTTCGCTCGAACTAAAGGCCACGACTTCGCAGCCCCAGTATTTTAGAAATTTTACCGCTAAATGCCCCAATCCACCGATTCCAATTACCCCAACTTTGTCTATCGGTTGCACACCAGCTACTATTATCGGGTTAAATACGGTAATACCGCCACAAAGCAAGGGTCCTGCTTTACTCATATCTATCCCTTCTGGGAGGGGCACGGCCCACGCCCAATGTGATCGAACGTGATCAGCAAAGCCGCCATGTCTACTTATTGTAGATTTACGGCTGGCACATAAATGATGGGACCCGCTCATACATGAACTACAACTCATGCAGGATTCAGCAAACCAACCAACACCTACCTTATCACCAATCTTAAGATTTTTGACGGCAGATCCAAGGGCTACTACTTCACCAGTAATTTCATGTCCTGGTACCAATGGGTACTTAGCATTTCGCCATTCATTATTAATCATACTGAGATCAGAGTGGCAGATGCCGCAATAGGCAACCTTAATATCAACATGATCGTCTGGTAATTCACCTAGTTCATAAGTGTACGGACTTAATTCTCCCTTCGGTTCATGAGCGGCATAGGCATTTACTTTCATGATTTAGCTTTGTTTTTATCTGTTGGTATACTAAAGGAAATCGATTTATAGTGTACAAACAAATCTAGTGAAAATTAGTCTTAGCAAGTCCAAGGTCTTAACATCCATTTGAGGAATAGGAGCGGAGGGGGGCAAAACTTTAACTATTCCTAGATAATAATGAAAAAACACTCGAACATTAATACATTGATATTCAGAAGATTAGTAGAAACAAATTGTTTCCATAGGTAAAAAAACTGATGAACTTGCATGATATCCTGTTACAGAGGAAGTTACCGAGCGACACCTCCTTTCATGAATCTATGTAACAGCATAGATATTGATGATTTATAATTATTTATCTAAGTTTTAGATAGGGGAGAGTTATCCAGCGAAGAGGACGATGCTAGTGCATTCATTAGATTTAATTGAAAGACTCTAAGTATCCTGAAAGATTAGGACCTAATACGACGCTGAAATAGTAAGATAGTTTTAAGTGCCAAAGTTGATGGGTGAGTTTCCGCAAAACTCTATTTAACATAATATAAATTATGAGGCAAACACATAGCATGTCTTTATGAATAACATCTTGCGTATTTTCTCTATAGCCCTTCGTGTTCTTTAAAATATATACTTAATCTTGTGTGAAGTGATAAGATGAAAAATATGGAACTCAGGAAGAAAAATGTATCTACCGTGTAGATAAACTAATTACACTGAAGCTAGATCGGCACATCATGAGTTGGTGATAATAGAAATCAATTTCCGTCTGTAAAATATCCTTTTTCTTGTCAAAATCAAAGAAATAAGGCCCCTACTCCACTCTCAACCCGTAAGGAAGAAAGAAACAAATTGTTTCTGACAAGTGGTTGATTTACAGATACTTACACATGTGTCAGTCTACTGCTTTCCAGTTACGACAGCTACATAAAAGGTGTTTACTAAGGTATAACGCTCTTTTTATAACCCATTGGATTTCAACCCATTGAATATTTTATCTGACTTGAGAAAAAATACGCTAAGTGAAACTGCTTTGGAATCACAATTTATTCCTACAGCATGAATGATCTGCTGCGTATAGCAGCAAAGCCTGCAAGTGGGACGTTTATCAAAGGAAAGAAGAAGAATTATCATCAAGTAAGCGTACTCAACTGATGTGGAAACCAAACAGAATAACCTACCTGCTTGGCCTCCACTCCACTCAAAACCAAGGATTAGCTATGAAGGTTAAAGCTATATTTGTCGCACTGTGTTGCCTGTTATATTTTGTACCAAGTTACGGCCAAGCCACAGACACTCCTAAGAAGCAAGCTATTTATGTCAACCTAGGCTCAGTAATTTTTGAAAACCAACTTTCCTTAAATTTTGAGCGCCTGCTCTTTGATACTGCCCCTGGTTTTCAAACCCGTTTGAAACTTAACGCAGGTACTTATCTAAGTAATAATTACGATTATGAAGTCACTGCAGAAATTAATGCCAACTATCTCAGTGCTTCATTGCTACAATTGATTTCCATGAGAAATGTGCAATTAGAATTGAATATAGGCCTGGCCCGTACCCAGTTTACCACAACTAGCAATCCTGAGAAGCAAAGCAAGTTTAGAGCTTACACCCTAGCTGGCTTGCGCTATAGTAGTAATGGCTGGTTGGTTCGGACAGGTTTTGGCAACCTTGAGTTATTTCACTTTGGCGTAGGCTTTGAGTTTTAAGGCGTATAAGTACCTATTGGACTCGGTCGATAACCAATCCGGTCTGCAATAAACTGTATCTGCTCTCCTTCTTTTAATATGGTATTTAGCGGAGCGCTGTACACCATCCATGGCTCTTTATCATCTCCTTCCTTTGCGATTCTATAGGCAATAGTAGCACCGGCAGTGGAGCAACTTAATTCTATTTGATTGTCAAGCTCTTTAACTTCCGGCTTTGCTGTGACAGAAGCCTTACCGCTTGGCCACAATTTTTTTACGAGTTCTTTTTCCGGCATCAGTCCAGTATCCTCAAAGGAATTTACCCAGCGATCACATTCAGCACTTAATTCTGCCAACTTGTCTTTAAACGCAGGATCAGTTGCCAAATTTTTGATTTCATGCGGATCAGCAGCAAGATCAAATAGTTCTTCTGCGGGTTTAGTATCCCGAAACCATTGCGCTTGAACTGCTGTCAATTCCCCTGCCTCTCTCAATCGATGCAATTCACGCATAATAGCCATCTGCTCCCGATAGGCTACCGGGAGAAACATTGATTTTTCAGGTTTATAGTAGCGAATATATTTATAGCGCTTATCCCTGATGGCACGATTTGTATCATATTGTGCGTCAAAGCGATCTGCTGCTGCTCTGATATACTTGCGCTTCTTCTCCGTTTTTTGAGCTCCTAGAAAAGCTATGCCGTCCAGCTTTGCCTTGGGGATGATGCCAGCCAGAGAAAATGTGGTAGGAGCCAAATCAATGAAGCTTAATAAATCATCATTCCTGGTTCCAGCCAGTTGTTTTTCCGGAAAACGTATTACTAAAGGCACTTTCAATCCTGAATCATACAAGAGCCTTTTGTGTCTAGGCAATGGCCCGCCATGATCTGTATACCAAAACACAATGGTATTTTCAAGCAATCCATCTTCCTCTAGTTCTTGCAGAACCTTACCTACTTGGAAATCCATTTCTTTTATATTAGAGTACATTCTACGAATGTCCTTTCGGCCAATCTCTGTATCTGGCAGATAAGGAGGCACGGGAATCTCCAAATCTGGAGCAACCCAAAGGGAGTCTTCCGCCTTTCGCCAGATACGTGATTCGTGTGTTACTTCAAAATTGAAAACCGCAAAAAAGGGTTGATCGCCTTCCCGGTTTCTCCAATGGGCTCCTCTCCCACTCTCATCCCATGCCATGACAGTTGGACGGTATTGATAATCAGTCTTAGCATTATTAGTACAATAGTATCCAGCTTCTCTCAGTACTTCACTCATCATTCGAACACCTACTGGGGGAATGGCTTCATAAAAACTTAGACCATCCGGCATAAACTTGGTGCGCTTAGCGGCCTCCTCATCGGAAATATTGCCGCTGTACCAAGGTCCCGTTCGCATGTGATTGGCACCAATATGTGTTGGGTACATGCCCGTCGAAATAGCTGCTCGACTTGGGGCGCAAACAGGCGAAGGTGAATAGAAATTGTCATAGCAGACTCCCTCAGCAGCAAGTCTGCTAATGTTTGGTGTTTGAACCGTGCTATCTCCAAAAGAGGGTATAAAAGGACTCAAATCTTCCGCTACAAGCCACAAAATATTTGGTCGGTCCGGAAGCTGAAGCGCCTCCCGTATTTCGAGTTCAGAGAGTCCATTTTCTTGAGTAGTATTATCACAAGCCAAAACCCCAATACTCAGTATTATAAAGGCTATCAGGGTGAATCTTTTGGTAGACATCGCGTTTGTTTTGATGGTCGGTAAACAAATAAAGGATAAAGATACATATTACCGTTTTTATGACTTTTCCATCTACTACTCGCAATTTTCATTTCTTAAAGGCCTTGACTTTTCCCTTGAATATCCTATATATTTGCAATACTACAAAATAGTATTCATGGGAAATAACCTTAAAATCGGTGAGTTTGAAGAGATAGTCATCTTGACTGTCGGGATTCTTGACGACAATGCCTACGGTGTTGCAATTAAAGATGCAATTGAAGAAAAAGTAGGCCGGGAAGTAAGCGTAGGCGCATTACAAACGACCCTAAGGCGTTTGGAGAAAAAAGGCTTTCTAAGGGCGCAACAAGGCGCATCTTCTCCAACTCGAGGTGGGCGCCCAAAACTGTTTTTCAGCATCACACCTTATGGGAAGAGAGCAATTCAGCAAAGTCGAGAGATCCGTAACACCCTTTGGAAGTTACTTCCACCTGCATTACTCAAAGAAATCTCCTAGATCATGCCAAAATCACCTAAATGGCCCTTGCGTTTCCTGAAGTTCTTTTGCAAGAAAGAATATCATCTGGATGTTGAAGGAGATCTGCTAGAATTATTCCATCGCCGTGTCGAAACCTTAGGGCGCAAAAAAGCAAATCAGAAGCTATGGAAAGATGTCCTTCTGTTATTCCGACCTGGCATGATAAAATCTATTTTACCCAACTTCAATACCACTCCTATGTTCAAGCATCATGTGCAAATGGCCTTTAAACATATTCGGCGTGACAAGACTTCTTTCCTGATTAACCTAACGGGATTATCCGTAGGCTTAACGGCAGTGATTCTGATTTTGCTTTGGGTACAGGATGAATGGCAGTACGATAAGTTTCACACCAATGATAAACATCTATATAGCATCTATCAAAACTATGACAACCCACAAGGTATCAGGACAGTGGAACGCTCCCCTACTCCATTGGCTCAGGCCATTGCAAGCGAATTGCCAGAAGTGGAATACTCAGTTGCCGTAAATGACTTTTTCAATTGGCGAAGTCCTTTAGGGCTAATCAGTAAAGAGGAAAAACAGGCCGAAGCTAAAGGTTTGATAGCTAGCGATGATTTCTTCAACGTTTTTTCCTTTGATATTCTGGAAGGCGATGCGCAGAATACAATGGAACGAAAAGATCTGATTGCGATTTCTGAAAGCCTGGCTATTAATATATTTTCATCTGCTGAAGAAGCGATCGGAGAAAGCCTAGAGTGGAATCATTCGGGATTTAAGGGGTTGTTTCAGGTAGCAGCTGTTTTTGCCGATCCCCCCAGTCAATCTAGTATAAAATTTGACGTATTATTTAGTATTGCTCACTTGCTTGACAATGATCAATGGGCCGGAAATTGGACGAATAATTACGTACGCAATTATTTAGTACTGGCTCCCGGTACCAATCTAGAAAATTTTAATGCTAAACTTGATCGCTTGCTCTCCAGCAAGGAACCTGAGTTTAGATCTTCGCTCATTTTTGCAAGCCCCTTTTCGGATGAATACCTGTACGGTAGATTTGAGAACGGGAAGGTAGCAGGCGGGCGAATCATCTATGTACGTCTCTTTATTTTAATTGCAGTAATGGTTCTTTTGATTGCCTGCATCAACTTCATGAACCTATCAACTGCAAAATCAACCGCTAAGATGAAAGAAATTGGTGTCAAGAAAACCCTTGGCGCCTCCAGAAGGAACTTGATAACCCAATTTCTTAGCGAATCCATTTTAATGGCCTTCATGGGAATAGTCTTAGCACTTCAACTCACTTATCTACTACTACCCTACTTCAACGAAGTTGCCAATAAAGACCTAACGATACCTTGGAATCTTTCTCTATTTATCGGGCTGCTAAGCATTGGTTTGATTACAGGTTTAGTTGCGGGTAGTTATCCCGCCTTGTATATCTCTGGATTTCATCCGTCTTTGATTCTACGCGGGAAACTCCGGACCGCTCTTAGTGAGGTTTGGGTGAGAAAGGGCTTGGTTGTTTTTCAATTTTCTCTTTCTCTCTTGTTAATTACTGGACTACTGGTCGTCAATGATCAAGTACAATTTGTCCAGCAAAAGAACCTGGGTTATGATCGTGAGAATGTCATTTCGTTTCAATTTAAGGGAGACGTTTATGACAATTGGTCAGGATTGCGAGATGGCAAGTCCAATGAGAATTTTTATGCATTTATGGAACAGTTGAGAAGCGTACCAGGCATCGCCTATGCCTCTACGATATCTTACGGTAATTTGCTTAACAAAATTGCTGGGCAAGGAGGAGTTACTTGGGCTGGCCAATCGGAGGAAGAGAAAGGGCATTCCTTCAAGTCTCCTGTTGTAGGATACGATTTTATTGAAACCATGGGCATAGAGCTAGTTGAGGGACGGACTTTCTCCCCAGAATTCAAAGATCATTACTACAAAATCATGCTAAATGAGAGTGCGGTAGAACTTATCGGGCTCGAGAATCCGGTCGGCAAATTCATTCGCATGAATGGAGGAGATTGTGAAATTGTAGGAGTTGTGAAAAATTTCCAACATGGTTCCTTATACGACATGATCGAGCCCTTCATCTTCAGGTTTGACATTAACGGAGGCAATGTTGTAGCCAAAATCCAAGCTGGAGCCTTGCAGGAGACTTTAAAACGTGTAGAGGATCTACAAGCCGAGTTTTTACCTGGTCGTGAGTTCGAATTTAGCTTTCTGGATGATGATTATCTAGCATTGTATGAATCTGAAACCAAGGTGGCTGTTTTGTCCAAGTATTTTGCAGCTCTTGCCATACTCGTTTCCTGCCTGGGTCTATTTGGCTTAGCTATTTTTACCACCGAAAGGCGACGGAAAGAAATTAGTATTCGTAAAGTACTAGGGGCCTCTACAGCTCGCATTGTTCATCTATTGAGCATTGGCTTTACAAAAGTTGTACTTGGCGCGATTGTGCTCACCACTCCCCTAGCCTATTGGTTGACGAATCGATGGTTATCCCATTTCAATGAGGGCATTAATATGGCGCCTTATTACTTTTTGTTACCTAGTGTTGGCGTGTTGCTCATTGCCTGGTTAACTGTTGGATATCAAACCATGAGAGCAGCTCAAGTAAGCCCTTCCCTCTCTTTACAAGAGACCTAAAATAAGGTTACAACTGTCCATAAATGAACAGCAAGCGTACAGTATTGAACAAAACTTCATAAGGTTTCTGAAAATAATTGGCGATTATATATTTGATTATCAGCTACTTACAACTCTTGGCATGGCCATTGCAAAAGAACGGGCAGGAAAGTCGGAAAAATGGTAACCCATCTACTATTTTTCGGAAAAGATGCTAATAAAAACTGCCCATCTATGTTACGCCATTACATTACTCTAAGCTTACGCAACTTTAAACGTAATCGCTCCACCTTCGTGATTAATCTCTTAGGTTTATCTGCTGGGTTGGCGTGTGTATTGTTGATTTATTTATGGGTAAGTGATGAGCGTCAAATTGATCATTTCCACGCTACGGATCAGCAGTTGTTTCAGGTGATGTGCAATTTCGAAGCCCCATTTGACATATTGACTTTGGAGGCCACTCCATATCCCATGGCTGCCAGTCTCTTGGAAGAAATGCCTGAAGTAGAAGAAGCTGTAGCAGTGAATGACTTTTTTACCTGGCGTCATAGGGAAGGAATTTTGTCACAAGGCGCAACAAAGGTAGAAACTAAGGGATTGTATGCGACCTCCTCCTTTTTCAAGGTTTTCCCTTTTGAGATCACTTCTGGTGGTGCAACAGACCTTCTTCAACGAAAAGATGAGATTATATTGTCTAGAGTCCTGACAGAGAAGCTGTTCCCGGGTTTATCTAATCCAATAGGGCAAATAGTCAGCTTTGATCACACGACCTTCAATGGCAAATTCAAGGTCGCTGGCATCTTTGAGGGACCGCCTAGCAATGCCAGTTGGCAGTTTGATTTTCTTCTCCATTTTGATGTTTTATTGGAACAAGATGCCAGTTCTAAGGAGTGGACGAGTCACGGTGCGAAAACCTTCCTATTACTAAGAGAAGATACTGATATTGGCCAATTCAATAAGAAGATTGCCAATTATATTAATGATAGAAATGAGCATTCTAATGCATTCACTTCTTTTGTGAAGCGATTCAGTGATAAATACCTCTATGGGAAATATGTCTCAGGGATTCAGGCTGGCGGTAGGATAGAATACGTAAAACTATTTTCAATAATAGCTATTATTATTCTACTAATTGCCTGTATCAACTTCATGAATTTATCTACTGCCCAGGCTTCTTTAAAAAGCAGGGAAGTTGGTGTGAAGAAAACCTTTGGAATTCACAGGTCCACATTAGTGTGGCAGTTCTTAGGGGAATCTTTAATCCTAACGACTCTAGCAGTACTGGTGGCACTTCAGGTAGTTAGTTGGCTACTCCCAGCCTTCAACCAGATTGCTGGGAAAGACTTGATCCTCACCTTCACTCCGACGATATTTGTCAGCACTTTGATCATTACTTTATCTACCGCTTTGTTGGCTGGAGTATACCCAGCCTTTTACCTATCGGGCTTTAGACCTGTTGAAGTATTAAAAAATAGAATCAATCTTTCTAAGCGTGAAACATGGATTCGGAAAGGCTTGGTAATTTTTCAATTTTCACTATCCATTTTATTTATAGTAGGACTATGGGTCGTTAAGCAGCAGATTGACTTGGCTCAAAGTAAAAACATGGGGTATGATCGTGACAATGTGATTAGCTTCGATTGGAAAGGCCATGTATACAATCAGTGGAACGGTTTGCTGGATGGCAAGTCCAATGAGAATTTTTATTCCTTCCTACGCAGCCTTAAGGATATTCCTGGGGTCGCCGGTGCCAGCAATATGAGCGGCAATATCTTGAATGATATTTATGGGCAAACAGGCATCACTTGGGATGGCCAGGATGGTGAACGAGATGTACATTTTCAATCCCCATTGGTGAGCTATGACTTCATTGAAACGCTACAAATAAAAATATTGCAAGGTCGTTCCTTTTCAGCAGAAAAAGGAGATGATTATTCTAAAGTTGTCGTTAATCAAGCCACGGTTAAGTTGATGGGATTAGAAAATCCCATTGGTCATGTGATTGGCCTAAATCAGGGTAGTGAGATAATTGGGGTAGTCGAGGATTTCCATTATGGTTCTATTCGCAATGCTATTGAACCCCTAATCTTCCGTTGTGAACAAAATGGTAGAAATGTATTAGTCCGAATTCAAGCTGGTAGTGAAAGGGAGACGTTGGAACGCTTGAAAGATCACTACGAAGCCTTTCTACCTGGCTATTCATTTGACTTCAGTTTTTTAGATGACGACTATCAAGCCTTGTATGAGGCTGAGCAAAAAGTCTCCTCCTTGTCTTGGTATTTTGCATGTTTGGCTATTTTAATCTCCTGCTTGGGCTTATTTGGATTGGCAACTTTCACCGCTGAACGTCGCCGCAAAGAGATCAGCATTAGGAGAGTATTGGGAGCAAGTAGCGTCCGGATAATCAAATTGCTCAGCAAAGATTTCACCCAGACAGTTGCCATTGCCATACTGATTGCTCTCCCCTTAAGCTATGTAATTGCTTCCAGTTGGCTTTCCAACTTTGCCAGTAGAATTCAACTGCATTGGGGCGTTTTCATCGCCACTGGATTATTAGTTCTTCTTATTGCCTGGTTAACGGTAGGATTACAGACCTATAAGGTGGCAAGGACTAGCCCAATCCATGCCTTAAAGGAAGATTGATGGGATTATTTAGGCAATACCCGAATAGCAAATTGCAAAAAACGTGTATCGTGCCCCATTATAGAAATGATTACAAAAGCAATTAGACGCTTCAGGAAAGAATCTCCTACGTACCCATTAATTCCCTTCAGGTATTCCACTTCGTATTGATGCCTGGCAAGAATTACCAATAGGCTTTTACGCGTAAAGAAGCGAAAGTGAGTACGATCCAGGATTCCTGCATCTTTATATTCCCAATCTTTTTTCACTAAGAGTTCGTACAAATTGAGAATATGCCTAACATTCGGAATGGAAGCTACCAACGTTCCGCCCTTTTTCAGTTTCGCTTTGATCGTCTCAAAAAAGAAATCGTGATCCGTCATATGTTCAATCACATCATTACAGATGATCAAATCGAAGTAATGATCTGGAAGAGCATCCATTTGTTCCGTATAAGTCCCAATCAAAACCCTATCTAACTTCTCCCCAGCCACCTCTGCCGCTCTCCTGACTGGTTCCAAACCCCAATACTCGTGCGGTAAATCCAGGTTGGCCCTAAATCGCCCCTCTCCGCATCCAATTTCCAACACGGTGGTATAATGTTTAGGCAAGGCAGGTATCATTTCTTTCCGGTGCTGGGTATAATAGGTCGAAGAATTCTTAGTCATTTTTCTGCAAATGGTAAGGCAACAAGATAAAGATATTCCCCTCCTATTCGCAAAATTTTCCTGAGCTCCGTCGGGTGTGAAGCATTTTTAAACGATTTACTTAACAAAAGTGAAAATAATTTATTATATTTACAATTGTTAAGTAAATACACCTGTACAGTAACTACGATGGTTTGTGCTTTAGATGTATAGAGTTTGCTCAGTTTTAGTCGGCTTCTATCTAAAACGGAGATCATACAAATATATCACTGTTAGAAAATCGTAAAAACAGTATCTATGAAGTCCTCTCTAGGAGAATTTGAAGAACTAGTACTACTCACCGTTGCCTCCCAACACGATACGGCCTATGGTGTATCCATCAAGGAAAGCCTTGAAAAGGAATTAGGCAAGACTTTAAATATCAGCGCCATTCACGTGACTCTCAAACGAATGACGGATAAGGGCTACGTAAACCCACGTTTTGGGGGCATTACGCAAGATCGTGGAGGTAGACGCAAGAAGTACTATGTAATAACTGCCTTCGGCAAGCAGATGCTCGATAAGCAGTTTGAAATCCGAAATAGCCTATATCAAAAAATACCTAACATCTCTTTCAACTAATGAATCACCATCCGCCTAGGCGTGCTATTCAATTCCTTCGCTGGTTTTGTAAGGAAGATTTTGTGGAGGAGATCGAAGGAAATCTTTTAGAAATCTACGAGCTTAGGCTTGATCAAAAGCCAAAATGGTCTTCCATCTGGTTTTTCTGGCAAGTCTTACTCCATTTTCGACCTGACTTTATTAAACCCAACCCTATTATGGATTTCTTTTCTAGTGGCCTCTTTAAGCATCATTTGTTGATCAGTTACCGATCTTTCCTGCGCAATAAGCGATCCTTTTTTATTAACTGGATTGGCCTAGCAAGTGGATTAACTTGTGTTCTATTGATCTATCTATGGGTAGCAGATGAATGGAAATATGATCGATTTCATTTACAGAATGATCAACTATATCGGGTATTGCAGAATCGAACAACTTCTAGTGGCATTAAAACCAGAGAACTCACACCTATCCTACTAGCTCCTGCTCTAAAAGAGGAGGTAGCTGGGATCGAAGAAGCAGTGGCTGTCAGCAGCCCAGAAGAAAGCCCAAGGGGAGTACTGAAGAGTGAGGACAAATCCATCATTAGTCAAGGTATTTTTGCAAGTTCAGCCTTTTTTCAATTATTTAACTTCCCCTTGATAAATGGAACAACTGAGCAGGTTCTACAGAGGAAGGAAGGAATCGTGATTTCAAGATCACTAGCAGAAAATCTCTTTTCGAGTGTTAGTAACGTGGTAGGTAGAACGATAGAATGGAATAACCAACTTTTTTCCGTCACCGGCGTATTTAAGGATGTTACCAAATACTCCTCTCTCCAATTTGAGTTTGTTATGACTACCGCCCGAATGGTCGAGTTGGACGAGTATGCAGGTAAATGGAACGGAGATTATGCTAGAACCTATATCCAGTTGAACAAACCTGATCATACCGGTAAAATTGAGCAAACAATAAGCCCGTTTTTAAGCAATAACGAAGCCAATAGAGAGCGATCAAAACTCATCCTACAGAATTATAGTGATCAATACCTCTATGGTCAATTTGAAGAAGGTGTGCAATCGGGCGGCCGCATAGCTTATGTGAGGCTATTCACTATCACTGCTCTATTTATACTCTTGATTGCTTGCTTCAATTTCATGAATCTTTCTACTGCCCAGGCTGGGTTGAAAATGAAGGAAATCGGCGTAAAGAAAACCATGGGGGCACAAAAGAAAACGCTCATCGGTCAGTTCCTGATCGAATCTCTGCTTATGAGTTTTTTATCCCTAATACTAGCCATTGGTTTGATCCTGATATTTGTACCCTATTTTAATGAGATCACGGGTAAATCCGTCGGACTGAGAGATATAAGTTTGATCAATGTATTGGCCATTATAGGGATTGTTGGGATGACAGGGCTTTTGGCCGGCTCCTATCCCGCCTTTTATCTTTCTCGTTTTCAGCCTAAGGCCGTTTTAAGTGGGGACTGGAGCAGCGCAACAGGCGGTGCTTGGATGAGAAAAGGCTTGGTTGTCCTCCAGTTCAGTCTTTCGGTCTTGTTTATGGTAGGCGTTTTCGTCATCAATGGACAGCTGAATTACATCCAAAATAAACACTTGGGGTTTGATCGAGAAAATGTGATACAAATCAATCGGGCTCGCTACAAAGGAGATTATCAAACCTTTTTACAAGAGATCAAAGAGGTTCCAGGCGTATTATCTGTGGCAAATATGGCGACGCCAATTCTGGCGGGCGGTAGCGGGCAAAGCGGATACTCTTGGCGCGGGCAAGAAGAAGATAAGAAGTTCTTATTTAAATCGCCCATTATCTCTTATAATGTGATTGAAACCCTTGATATGGAACTTTTGGCGGGGCGTGCTTTTTCTGCTGAACAAGGAGATGATGAGCAACAAGTTGTCATCAATGAGGCAGCTCGACAAATGATGGGCTTAGAGGACCCCATCGGCATGCAAATCGACTACGGTGATGACACGCGTGAAATCATCGGCGTGGTTAATGATTTTCACTATGGATCAATCCATCTGTCTGTGGAACCTTTGATTTTCCGATTTTATCCTCGAGGAAGTCGAGCTATCGTAAGACTTCAGGCCGGGAAAGAAAAAGAAACCTTGGCTGCGCTGGAGGAGGCTTATAAAGAACATCACCCGCCCTACCCTTTCAACTATCGTTTTCTGGATGAGGAATATCAACGACTACACGAATCCGAAACCCGTGTCGCAAGACTTTCTACTTATTTCACTGGTCTTGCCATCCTTATTTCGACTTTAGGTATATTAGGATTAGCTATGTTTATGGTAGAACAAAAATCCAAGGAAATCGGCGTACGGAAGGTTTTAGGGGCCAGTGAATGGAACATTATTCAGTTGATGGGATCAACCTTTACCGGCCTGATAATATTTGGTGTGATCATCGCCCTTCCGTTGAGTTATTGGGGAGCACAGCGTTGGTTATCCCAATTCGCCTTTCATATGGATCTACAATGGTGGCTGTTTCTGCTCGCCGCATTGATTACCATAGGAATAGCAACCTTGGCTATTGTCATCCAAATTTGGAAAGCGGTTCAGCTTAGTCCTGCTGCTTGCTTGAGAGATGAATAAAGAATGCGCTAAATCCTGTTTTCATGAATCCATCACCTCCAAAATTTGCCTCGCGTTTCTTGCATTGGTTCTGTAGCCCTGATTTCCTTGAAGAAATTGAAGGAAATTTAATTGAACTTTACGAGCAAACCTATGTCCATTCGCCAAGGAAAGCCAAGTGGATCTTCTTCTGGAATGTCTTGCTTCATTTCCGCCCCGACTTCATGCGATCTTTCTGGGGAAATAGGGTGAATCCTATGAGCATTCTTAGACACAATCTATTAATTACCACAAGACACTTTAAACGGCATCGTTCATTTTTTGCCTTAAATCTTCTGGGGTTGGCAACAGGTATTGCTTGTATCCTATTCATTTTTCTATGGACCCAGGATGAGTCACGCGTAGATCAATTTCATAGCAATGACAAAGAGCTGTATGTAATTCTACATCACTTAGAAAACAAGCACAGTGTTCTGACAGAGGATGTTACACCTTATGATCTAGCCAATACTTTAGCAGCTGAATATCCTGAGGTAAAACATGCTGTTGCAGTCAATGATTTTTTCAACTGGAATACGAAATCTGGAGTAATTAAGCATAATGAGCGCAATTTTGAAATAGCAGGGCTTCACGCCAGTTCTGATTTTTTCACTGTCTTTAGTTACCCTGTATTGGAAGATGATGGCACTCAATTACTCCTCGATAAAACTAAGGTTGCTATTTCTCAGAGCCTTGCCCACAAGTTGTTTGACACTCAACAAGTGGTGGGTGAGACTATTGAGTGGAATCATCCTGGATATGAAGGTGCTTTTGAAATAGCAGCTGTTTTCCAAGACCCACCAAAATATTCAAGTCAGCAATTTGACATCGTTTTCCCATTAGAGTTACTAGCACAACACGATCCATATGCACGTGGATGGAATGGAGATTATGTGCGGACATATGTAGTCTTACATCCTGAGGTAGATGTATCTCTTTTTAATGACAAAATAGCCCACTTACTACAAGAAAAAAATCCTAATAATGAACATAGTACCTTCTCTACACAGCTTTATTCGGACCAGTATTTATTCGGAAGATATGAGAATGGGAAAGTAAGTGGAGGGCGAATTGCCTATGTACGTCTATTTTCGCTGATCGCCTTCCTTATTTTGCTAATCGCTTGTGCTAATTTCACAAACCTAGCCACAGCCAAAGCTTCCACTAAAACTAAGGAAATTGGCATAAAGAAAGTCGTTGGAGCCCAACGTGGGCACCTACTAAGTCAGTTCTTCGGAGAGTCTATCCTTTTATCTACCGGAGCGACGCTACTAGCGTTAATCCTGGTGCAGATCCTATTGCCCAATTTCAATCGATTGGCCGATAAATCCCTATCACTCGGGCAGGTACCACAACTTTGGGTTTGGGTAATTGGCATCGCCTTATGCACTGGACTTTTAGCGGGAGCATATCCTGCTATCTATCTTTCTAGAATAGGTTCGAAATTATTGCTTCAATCCCAAAAAAGTAACATCGGTGGCAAGAATTGGGTGAGAAATGTACTGGTAGTATCCCAATTTTCGCTATCCATCCTATTTTTAATTGGCCTCTTTGTAGTCCAACGGCAAATTGCCTTTGTGCAAACAAAACAATTGGGGTATGATCGAGACAATATTTTGAGTTTCCACTGGAAAGGCACCCTTGATAATTCTCAGCCATCTTCTAATGAACTAACTACCTTCAAGCAACAATTGACTAAAACCAAAGGGGTCAAAGCTGTCACCAATATGTCTGGAAATATTCTAAATGATATTTACTTGCAGTCTGGTAGCTCCTTCTTCACAGACCAAGAAGTAGATCCAAACTTTCTGTTTCAATCCCCAGTAGTAGGCACCAATTTCTTTGCAACACTAGGCTTAGATCTCATTCAAGGCAGATCCTTTTCATTAGAAAGAGGAGACAACTATAGCAAGGTGATTTTGAATGAAAAGGCAGTAGCTCTCATGGGATTAGAGAATCCCTTGGGACAGCGAGTTGGGCGAGATGGAAGTATTGAGATTGTTGGTGTAGTAGCGGATTTTCAATACGGCTCTTTCCACAATAGCATCGCCCCATTGTTTTTTAGGTTTGACCCACGAGGGAGGCACTTCATGGTAAAACTTGAAAATGGGCTTGAAGTCGCTACGATAAAGCAAATTGCCGAAGTGTATGAAAGCTTTTTGCCTGGTCGGCAGCTGGATTATAGTTTCATGGATAAAGATTACGAGGCCTTGTATAAAGCAGAGGATAGGGTTGCCTCTTTGTCTCGCTATTTTGCGGCACTGGCAGTCATTATTTCATGCTTGGGGCTATTTGGCCTAGCTAGCTTCACAGCAGAAAGACGCAGAAAAGAAATCGGTATCCGGAAGGTACTGGGTGCAAACGCATTGAGCATCTTGAGGTTGCTGTTATCTGACTATACCAAAACCATTTTATTGGCTATTCTTATATCGACACCAATTGGCTATCTAATAGCCAATGATTGGTTAAATAACTTTTCTACTAGCATCTCCCTCCATTGGGGAATGTTTCTAGGCATCAGCATCGCAGTCCTACTAGTAGCGTGGCTAACAGTAGGACTGCAAACGATGAAAGCAGCCTCCTTAGATCCAGTTAAAGTATTGAAAGAGGAATAAGGCTGAAATGCAAATTCACGGCTGTCCCATCAAGGCCTTTACCTTAGCGATGGCTCCGCCATCAATCGCTTTTACACCTAGCATGGATAAAGTGGAACTTGCCATCTGACTTCGATTACCGTCATAACTATAGGTAATCACTGGCTTTTTCCAACTCTTGATCTTGTTGATGTGAACCGAGATCTCATCAAAAGGGATGTTGACAGCCCCTTTAACATGGTCTCCAACGAATTCTTGGATAGTGCGTACATCCAAAATGACGAATCGGCTTCCAGATGACAATTCTGAAATTGGGCCGTTGATAACCCGCAATTGTGTTGTTTCTAATTCCATAATCGAGATAAGGGATTGATATTGCTATTTAGTAATGATCACTAATTCATCACTGAGGTCGTTTTACAATACTAATCGTCGATCTGGTGTCTTTTCCATGAGAAATAAAGCGTACAGCCAATAGAAATTCTGTACTTGAAGTGTTTTCAAGATACAGCTTCCCTGTTCTTAAGTCAAATGATTCTGGTTAAAGGGAGCGTTCGTTTTTGAAACGGTCAGGTTTGATCTTAAACGGTCAGATTTGATCTAGTTTGTAACGCCATATCATTCGTAAAACCTTATTGGCGTAATCCGGATCGGTAGCATATCCATTTCGCTGCATCCCTTCAGCCCATGCCCGGTAGTTCCAGCTGGGATAATATAGCAGGTTTTGATAGTAGCCTTTACTTCGAATGTAAACGCCAAAATCCTGATAGCTGTCTCTGATGTATGAATACTTCTTAAAACACTGTTGTGCCAGGTAGGGTTGGTCGGGCTGATAGCTTCCATATTCCAAGGTATTCTTGCAGTAGCTCATACCATACCAGTTCTTTTTAGCCTTGATACCAAAGTGATTATTAGCCGATTTTGCTAGCTCACTCCTACCCCATCCACTTTCTAAGCCGGCTACGGCTAAGATGAGCGGAGCTGGGATTTTTGTCTGTTCACTCAATTCTTTGGCTAAATAGGCATAGCTTTTCACGTAAGCCCGCACTTGCCAGGGTCTGTTATGTTCTGCTGTATCGATAGTAAAGCCCAGTTGCATCCATGCAAACAACAAGATAAAATAGAAAGCAATTCTTCTATGCTTCATGTATATGGGGATTTAGGAAGTGCTTGGACTTCGTTCAAAGTTTGCAAACACTAATAACGAGGAATTATTCCAAATTCGCGTTGTTGCACAGTGAAAAATGAAGGTCGTAGGCTACAGTTATTCTAGAAACTTCAGAAAGCTTACCTATAGCCTCCTAAACACAAGGCTACTTTTGGTTTTATATGCCATTAATTCACTATACGTAATTGAGATAAATATGTTTTGAAAAGAAAATTGCATCTGAGTAATATATTTCTTTAACAAGTTTATCAAATCTGCTTCTTCATAAATAATAGTAGAAGCTGCACTCAGCTAGACTTACAATTATTTGTTACTTTTCGGCCATTCCAAAACACATCTTTTAAATCACATTATCTTGTTAGAAACAGACTATCTCATCATTGGTGGAGGAGCCACCGCCATGGCTTTTGTAGACACACTCCTTACAGAGACGAGCGATGATCAGATTCTAATCATTGATCGGCATCATCAACCAGGAGGTCATTGGAATCAGGCTTATCCATTTGTCCGTTTACACCAGCCTTCCTCCTTCTATGGTGTTAGTTCTGCTGAATTAAGCACAGGTGTGAAAGACCAGGTAGGGTTCAATTCCGGGTATTATGAGCTAGCTAGCGGGGCTGCAGTGAAGGCCTATTTCGATAATGTCATGCGCAATCGGTTTTTGCCGAGTGGTCGTGTGCAATACTTCCCGATGAGCAACTATGATGGAGATGGGAGATTCACCTCTATATTATCGGGAGTAGAACATCAGGTAAACGTTCGAAAGAAGGTAGTAGATACGACCTATCTTAAAACCAAAATACCGGCCACTCACACACCAAATTTCAAAGTAGCCGCTGGTGTTCCATTTATTCCTATTAACAAACTAGTTAATATTAGTAGTCCTCCAGAAGGGTTTGTAGTTATTGGTGGAGGGAAAACAGGAATGGATGCCTGCATTTGGCTACTTGAAAATAAAGTGCCAGCTGATAAAATTAAATGGATCGTACCTCGGGATTCTTGGTTATTAGACCGCCATACAACGCAACCTAGTCAGGAGTTCTTCGAATCTACAGTAGGTAATATGGCTGCTCAATTTGAGGCCGTAGCTGCTGCGGAATCTATTGCTGACCTGTTCCACCGTTTGGAAGATAGCGGGGTTCTAGTCAGAATTGACAAGGATGTCACACCTAAGATGTTCCACGGTGCTACAGTAAGCAGGCAAGAATTAGAAATGCTACGGAGCATCAAGGATATCGTCCGCTTAGGAAGAGTTCAGCAAATCACAACAGAAGAGATAGTCCTTGAGCAAGGAAGTATCCTTACCTCTGCTCAGCACCTCCATATCGATTGCACCGCCAGTGCCGTTAGCAATTTCGAAATTTCCCCGATCTTCCGGGAAAAAATGATCGTTCCGCAAACGGTCAGATCTTACCAGCCGGTCTTCAGTGCCTCTATGGTGGCTTTTGTAGAAGTCCACTTCGCTAGTGATCAGGAAAAGAATAGTCTATGTCAAGTAGTCCCGCTGCCTAATCACGATACCGATTGGATCAAGATGTTGGCTATCTTCATGATGAATCAATACAGCTGGAATCAGCACAAGATCATTCGAAAATGGTTGCTATTTAATCGCCTAGATGGCTTTAGTCAACTGTTGGCGCAAGCAGACCGGCATGACCCTGTCAAGCAAGCTATTATAAAGCGAATGCGAGACAATATTATGCCTGCCATGATGAAACTCCAACAGTTTATGCAAGAGCTTAATTAGGAATGAGGCACAATACCTTTATTAGGCTCTATTCATTTCGCAAAACCTCTGCTGGATTCAATTTGGCCGCTAAGAGGACTTGCCGAATAATTGTGAGCCAGGAAAGAGCCAAGCCAATGATTACAGCTAAGGCAAAATATCCCCAATGTAATTCTATATGATAAGCGAAGGTTAGTAGCCATCGTTTGGCTGCTAAGAAACTGATCGGTATCGCAAGGGTGGCTGCAAGCAGAACCAAGCTCGTAAAATCTTTAGTCAGTAATCTAACTAATTCCCAAATAGACGACCCCAGTATTTTACGAATGCTGATCTCCTTCCGACGCCTCTCGGCCATGAAAAACACTAATCCCAGTAACCCTAAACAAGAAATCAGTATCGCCAAGAGCGCAAAGTATTGCCCAAGACTAGCTACACGTTCTTCAGCTCCATATAAGCTTTTATAGTCTTCATCTACAAAATGATAATCAAACGATAGGCCTGGATTAAAACGCTGATATACCTCACTAAGTTCTCTTACTCCCTGCCCAATATCACGCCCATTTACCCGCACTATGATATCGTTTAAGAAATTCCTTGAAAGCTGGAAAAACATCGGGCTTATGGCCTCATGTAGAGAACTAAAGTGAAAGTCTTCCACTACCCCAACAATGGTTACGTCTTCCCCCCAAAACTTAGCCTTTTTCCCTACCGGGGCCGTTATGCCCATAGCATCCACTGCTTTCTGATTCAAGATTATCTGTGGTTCTTCTGCGAATTCTGGAGAAAAAGTTCGGCCGTCCAGTACCTCAATCCCTAGGGTTTCAACAAAGCCATAGTCTACAATATGCCGACTAAAGGTCACTTCTCTATCTCCTTGCCCATCCCAACTCAGTTCTCCGCCAGGAAGTTGAAAAAAGCCATTTGTCATAGCCGAAGCCTCTTCGACTGCTGGTAGGCGTTTGATCTCAGTCATGAAGGACTCCAATTGCGTTGCCGCTCCGGCTCCCATGGAAAAGCGAATAAGATTATCACGCTCATACCCTAGTGATTTACTGTTTAAAAAGTCCATCTGTCGGGATAACACCAGCACACCTACGATCAACACAATAGAAAGCGTAAATTGAAAAGTAACCAGGACTTTGCGCAAGGAAAGTCCTCCATTTGCTCCTTTGCTTCCACCCTTCAACATATGGATGGCAGGAAAGGAAGAAATGTAGAATGCTGGATAGGCGCCGGCCAAAAAGGTGGTAATCAAACCAATGAGGAAGAGCGCAATAGGAAGGGGCCAAGAAAAGGAAAGGACAATGGATTTACTGCTTAGCTGATTAAAATAAGGCAAGAAGAGATAAGCTATACCTACAGCGATGGAGATAGAAATCCATGACAAGAGACTAGCTTCTGCTAAATATTGTCGAGCAAGCTGCCATCTTCCAGCCCCCATCGCTTTTCGTATTCCCACCTGCTTCGATCGCTGCATAGATTTGGCAGTGGCAAGGTTTACAAAATTGATACAGGCGATTCCAAGAATAAAAATAGCTAGCCAGCTAAACCATTTCACATAGTTAATTCTCCCACCGGACAATCTTCCGTTTTCAAAGTTTCCATGTAAATATTGCTCACTATATCGCTGCAGAAAATAGTCTACTTTCGCATCAGGCATCCGTTGATCATAGACTTGATCTACTTTCTCATTGACAGCTGATAGGGAAGCTTGTTCATCCAATAGTACATAGGCAACCGCATTGAGGTTTTCCCATTGTCCACCGAAAACTTTTTGATAGAGTCGGAAGGGAAGGACAAAGTCAAATTGATCTGTAGAATTATCCGGAATATCTTGAAAAACACCAGTAACAACTGCTGGACTTTCAAGTTGTTGAAACTGCCAATCCAGCTGCTTTCCAATAGCCTCAGTGGATGAACCAAATAAACGGCGTGCCAAAGAGGCGCTAACCACAACACTATTTAGCTTCGAGAGAACGCTATCCCCTATTTCATCCAGCAAAGGGTAGGAGAACAAATCGAAGTATCTTTCTCCTACGAACTTACCTATTGCTGTGTGAACATCGGCATCTACTGTCAGCTGGAACTCCATTTGCCAACTTGGATCCGTAGCTCCGCAGGCCAATTTTATTTCAGGAATCCCTTCTTGTAGGGCTTCCGCCAGTGGGCTGGGCGTACCATTCCAAGTGTTTATCTCTCCTCCCTGGTCAAAGTTGCCTTGAACTTGAAAAAGTTGGGCATCTGCTTGATGAAATCGATCCACACTCATTTCATCCCATACCCAGAGGTAAATCAGGATAGTGCAGGCTAGGCCTGTAGATAATCCGAATAGATTGATGAAAAAGCTGCGTTTATCGCGTCGAAAGTGGCGAAAGCTAAGCAACAGGTTGAGATTCCTCATACGGCATATGTATTGCGGAGGAGGAGACACTCCTCTCCCACCCCTCCAGGTTTTAAGTTATTCCGCATGAGGACGAAACGACGGGCTTAATTGTTACAAGGCCTATGAGAAATTCAAGGAATCGCTTAAAGGATTATTGTTTTATTTGGTTTAAATATTCTGCAAAGAAAATTAAGTATGAGTAAAATATATCATTATTAATTCCGATATCGCCGCTGTGTCCGCGGTTTCTTCACAGCTCTGCGGGTTGTGGTAGGTCCAGCCGTTCGAAACCCTCGTCCACCATGTCCTTTCCGTGTTGACTCTCCAAGCTTTCTAGCTGCTGGATTCTCAATATTCTTGATTACTCGTTTTTCTTCCAAGTTATCATAGTGACTATCGTGCGTACCATGCAGTCGATCATTCTTTCTTGGATTGTCAAGGTACCCCTTAGCATGTCCTAATTCATGGAGTAATCCTAAAGCGGGTGATTGCTTCCCACCTCCATCTGTTTGCAAACCAGAACGTGGATGATAAAATACCTTATGCCTATGTGGATTAAACGCCAAACCATCAAGATCTTTGGTTCTAATGATATTGACTGTCTTCTTGTGATTGGTCAGATCTTTTACCAACTTGCCTACCCCACCTTTACGCAAGTAATTGAAAGAGGCCACTACATCCTTAACAAAGGGGTCATTCCCTTTGTATTTGGCACCGTAACGGTATTCTATCTTCTTGTTATTTTGCCGACCGTATCGGATTATGATTTTCTCCCCATCCGGGTCATTATAGATCACAGGATTATTGGCGACATAGGCGTAGGGCGACATTCCCGGATAAGCTTCTGCCTGAGGATCTACATTCAACCAAAGTCCATTCTTATGATCATAATATCGGGCTCCGTAATAATAAAATCCCGTTTCCCGATCTAGTTCTTTACCGTTGAATAGATAGGGTTGTGTTTCACTATCAGCTTTTTCTTCAGTCAAAATACCTCCAAAAGGTAAATAGGCATTGAATTGCCTAGCTTGTCCCGTATAGTCCGTGATATATGCCGTACTGCCAAGGTGGTCCGTGTGATAGAAAAACTGAGCGGTTTCTTCGTATATGCCTAAACCTTCATAACCGTAAGGCGGTTCTATATCTTCACTGCTTGGTATATTCCCATTGATCCACACCGGAGGACCGGGAGGGCCCGTGGTATCTGGAGGACCGATCGGAAGCGGCCAGTCTTCTGGAATTGTATTGTAAGTATTGGCAAATGGTGGGGTGGGTAGAGCCTGGCCGGTGAATTCTGGCTCTGCATAGTAGCCGGGTAAAGTAGGTGGTCCTGGCGGAATCCCTAAGGAGTCATAATAGCTTAACAAGGTTTGCTGCAATTGTAACAATCTCAACTGGTAATCAAAATTGCCCGCTACAATCCCTTGCCCACTTGGCAAAAGATTATTACTGAATTTCCCTGTACCAATTTTAGAGGCGACTCGCTGGCCATCCACATAATAATGCTTGGTGTAGCTATTCTGCTTGGCCACAAAATACGGGCTGACATAGGCGGTATAATTGCTATGATGATTGATCATGCCAGCCGGTAAGCCATTGACGAACACCCCCTGAACTCCACCATGGCTTTTAATCGCCCTTTCTCCTCCTGCGTCATAAGTATAGAAACTGATGTATCCATTTTCCGAGATAGCCGAAAGCCTATTTTCTTCATCCCAGACAAACTGGCTTGTCGAGATGGAATCCTTGAAATATGTAATATTTCCATTGGCATCATAGGTCACGGCCGCGGCACCAATCTTTGATGGACCATATGCCCGTCCTTCTTCATACCCATAAGACTGATTCAAATCGTGTTTTGGAAAGGAAGAATCGCTGTGTTGATGATTTAAATTCCTTTGGCTAATATTATGCAAATTGTCATACCGCATAGTCAGATCGTAAGAAGCATCATTCATAGCTCCTTGCCAATTTCCGCTAGCCTGCTGTACTCGATATAACTCATCATATTGATACTGATGTTGCACAGTTCCACCCAATGACTGGCCAGAATTCTTTGATTGCAGGTTTAATAAGTTATTCATCGGATCATAGGTGTAGGAATTGTCCATGATCACTTTGCCATCTTTACTCTTCGTATTCATCGTGGCTAACCTACGGCGATCCGGCTCAAAATCATATTGATTCTCTGCACCATTCCCATATTCAATGAAAACCCTATCTCCGAATTTATCATATCCCAATTGGTCGATATAGACATAATCACGACCTAGTTTTTTACCTGCCATTCTTTGCAACTGCCCTCCTCCATTGTACTCATATTCTACTTTCTCCCCGTCCGGGTAAGTCATTTCCTGGATACGTCCCCAACTGTCATAAGCATAAGTAGAAACATAGGTAGAGATGATGGCACTATTTATAATTAGTGTCCGAATATTTTTTGTAACTAATCCCTGAGGATCAAAGAAATACTCCTGCCCTCCACTGGCATCTTCCTCTAGCCATACCCTACCTGCACGATTGAAGGGAGCACCAGCTTCACCATAGTGAAATCTCACATTGTTCTGAATGTTCTCTGGGTACTGAATAGTCGTTAAACGTTCCAACTCATAGCTATAGCGGATTTCAGCCTTTTCAAACAAAGCCTCGACATTGGCTGTAACTTTTGAGAGCATGTTTCCGGCAAGGTCATAAGTATACCGGGTCAAACCACTAGATGGGTGTTGGTTTGTCAGTCTTCTGCCCAATCCATCATAGGTAAACTCACATTCATAGTCTAAATCATCTGTAATTTTAAGCAATTCTGATAAAGGATTATAGGTGAAATTTGTCCAAATTTCGCCTTCTGGCCCATAGTCCGTTGTGGCTACTTGATTTCCCCTTATATCCGTATAACTATCTTTCTGCCTACTCATCGGATCAATCGTACGAGTGAGGAAGCGCGCTTGGATATCATTATCTGGGGCAATCTGATATAGCGTTTCCATCACTGAACCATCTGGGAGGATAGTTTTGGTTTCACGGTCCAAGATGTCGTAAGTGATTTCCGTTGGTGATATGCCATCTACGGATAGGTTTACGCTTGATTCGTTGCCCGGGTTTTCGGTAATTGGATAATACTTTGTTTGTACTCTACCGAAGGCATCATAGAATTCTTCCCCAGAAACCACATAGACAAGACTAGGCTCTTGTCCTTTGGATTTGTGCAAAGCAATCTGGCGTTTATTCTGAACTTCTCTTTGCAATCCGTCGATGAAATGGTAATATGGAATATCCATGCCCGATTCAGGATCATAGTGTCGGCTTACTGCGTAAGGAACCGCACCCTCCAATTCGTAACTAAAAGCTAGACTGTAGACTTGTCCATCAGCAATTTCATACGGCCCTGTATAGGTTTCTAAACGCCCTTTATCATCATAGGTATATCTATTTTCCTGGCCATTAATATCTGTTGTTTTTAAAAGGTTACCATAGAGGTATTCATAGGTATTAGACGAGCTATAGCCATAAGCATCATCTATCTGAGTTACGTAAGTATATACTTCATCGTCATATGTATACTGGTGCCACAGTCTTTCCCCAGCATGATTAGCAGGTCGTTTCATAGAAAGGCGATTGCCATATTGGTCATAAACCATACTAAAGCATGCGGCATCTCCATTGCCTAAGAATTGCTTAATGTCCAGCACATTTCCCCGCCCATCTATGCTAGTTGTTCTATGTCGTTTTAGTTCTCCATCGATAAATATTTTGGTCCACTGCGGAATAGCCAAGACATACCGTTCATCAAGTCTATGATATTCTATTTCAGTAATCTTTTGATCCTCTGCTCTGCCATCGCCTAGATCAAACTCTTTAGTCACATTACCCACTAAATCATATTCATAAATCATACTACGTTGCAAACCAGCGGTCTCTTCTCCTTCATAATACTGGGTTATGGACTGCATCAGTGCTGCAAAAGCAGTTCCCTCATCAGAAAGGGCTGAAACGGGTGGTATGGGTGTCCCCGTAAAAACGTTTAATAGTTCATAAGTATGGGTGGTCTCAACAAATTTCCGCCCAGCACCATCTAATAAGCTCTCAATTAGTAGCAATCCCTTATTGTAAAAATTAGTATTGCCGTAGGTGTAAATGGCCGTTCGATAAATGGCATCATTCTTTTCTGTATCCAATTGGTGTGCAACTACGGTCTTAAAGCCATAAAATTCTCGTTCATGGCGATCAAATACACCTTCTTCGTATTCGAACTTGCTCTTCAAATAGTCTGCCCCATCTCCTACAAATCCATCAAAAACAGTCACCGAATGCAACGTCCACTTAGGACGGGCTAGTTTGTGGTCTGCGCTAGAAAGGCGATAATCAAGGTCAATAGTCGCTCCTAAGGGGCGCTTAATGTGTTTGAGAAGGTTTGTCCTTCCAATTTTTGAAGCCTTCACCATCAACTGGCCATCATGATTAGAGGTGAGAAAATCCGGGTGACCATCTCCGTTGATATCTTCAAACTGACTTTTTTGGCGACTTACACCACGGCCTATCGATGTGGAAGGATTAAAACAAACGCGGATGAAAAAAATCGGGGCGCAAATGGTAAAAGCAGCATTGATAGATTCTCCCGTAGCCACCCCTTCATTGATATCATTAAGGCCTGGCCAATCTATGGCTGGTCCAAATCCATTCCCGGTATTCAAGTGTACTTTAATAGGTTCTCCCAATCGGATATAATCAACCAGACCGTCTCCATTGATATCCTCCAGATCTTCCGTGACATGATTTTCTGTACGCGAAAGACTAAAACCAGCTGCGATGGACCCATTGGCTATATTTAAACCAGCTCCTCCTCCATAATCTAGACTCTTGCCTGCTCGCAAGCCATCAAAACCCCAATTCTCCAAAGCAGCAAACCGATATCCAAGATTCAAGGCCACCCTACCATCCGGGTACACCTTGTCCGCCAGGCCATCTCCATTGATATCCAACCAAGTATGAACTGTCCAATCCTCATCATTACCAAAATTTCCGCTAATTCCGATGGAGCTAGCGGCAGCTTTTGAAGCAGACCTGGATCTTCTACCCTGGCTACCGCTTCTGGTTTTCGCTTTCCCGCCCTTAGAACGTCTTCCTCGAGCTTCGCCTGAATTACTGACTCTGGAATACACAAAAGAGCCACCGAGGGTAAAACCCTCCGCCTCACTCTTTGCTATATGCGAACCAAAGGAATGTCGGATGGAGCCATCCTCTAAACCTCCCGTGGGTAAGGTATACTGAATAGTGGATGGTGTAACAATATCTGGATATCGATCCCCATTCATATCCATCACATCCAGCTTGTTGGTAAGCGTTGTCTTAGAGGTTCCAGCAGAACCAGAAACAAGCCCTGCTCCACCGCCAGCAGCTAAACTATTCATTTTCACCTCAGACAATAAGGTTGGAGCACTTATACCTGAACCATTACTAGAGATAGGTAGAGGTAAAAGGTTGTCCTCTCCCATTCTAGAACTACTTACTTCTGTAGCTCTTATATAGGTAAGGTTGTCATAGCCCAACCAAGCTCCGGATTTCGGATCAGCAATCATTGGGATGAACACTGCTTTTGTCGGATCATAGAAATCGCCTTCCAAATCATCAGGATCTTCATAATTGATAGTGGTATCCACATCCATCAAGGCATCATCCAGTTTCAAGAGGTTTTCGTTAATGGGGAGGAGTCCACGGGTACCATTCCCATTGTAAATAAACTGCCCCCATCCTCTATATTGCGGTCCGAATATCTGTGCATCTTTAGGTGGGCGAGCAAAAAGGCCAGCCGGGATCAAAGTTTCTTGATCATTCACCCGAAGCCGGAGTTTGGGTTGATTCGGAAGCTCATTTCCAAAAATCCCAATATTGAAGGCTACATGATATTCTAGATAAAGGCTATCTCCAGGAACTACATTTACTCGAAGGCTATCTTGAGAGGTCAAAACGTTACCCACATAAGACGCCTTTCCTAACAATGTATTTACTTTTTTAGCAGATATAGCGTACGAATTAAAACCAGCAATAAAGTCTTCCGTTACGGCACTTATCGTGGCTACTCCACTGTCTTGGGCCACCCAAAGTTCGGTCTTCGCAATTACATTGTTATAAAGAGAATACTCCACGGAAGGACAGAAGTCAAACAAAGGTTGCCCTTGCTCGTTAAAAACAGCTGTACCATCATCTGCACTGGTGAAGTAGAGTCGAGGCACCCAAGAGATGCTCTTCCAATCCACATTGGTATTGCTAATCAGACGAAAGTACAATTCATCATCTCTTTTCACATTCAAATCCTCAATTATTACATCCTGATCTAGTACTTCATCCCAAGCTACATCCATCGTATACAGACGGGTAGTTCCCGTCAACGTATCTACCTTGTCAATAACAAGCTGAACATCATCTGAAGTGATGGGCTTACTAAATCTTCCTTCTACTTTGACCGTTCCTGCCAAGGTCATTCCAACCGATTGACAAGAGGACAATAGAAAATCCTCCGAAGCCTTAAAGTGCCCCACTAACTTTCCGTTAGCATCTACTTCATCCGCTGGTAAAGTTGAATATCGGATCTGCGGGTCCCATGATACCCGATCGAAGGCTCCATCGAAGACAGATTGTACCCGGAAATAGATTCGATCTCCTTTTTGAACCGTCACTGCATCAACACCTGTCGGCTGATAGATCGTAAAATCATTTGCTGCTATCGGGTTGCCCCACAACATGGCACCACCTTTCTGAATACTAACTCGCACCCCATCCTTTACAGGATAATCTGCTCCATCATCAATCAAACTGACCGGAGCCTCAATCACAACCGTACCTGGATAGGGAGCTTCCCACATTCTCACCACGTCATGAAGTGGGAATTCTTCTTGCAGTTGGGCTAACTCCTCTGGGCTAGGCCCTGCCCCACCCTGGTCTATACTCCCATTAGCAAAAATCGCACTTGGCGTATCCCCAGAACTTGCCGTGAAAACGGGGTCTCCATCAGCATTTATGTGATTGAAAAAGACCTTACCCTTGACGGCGATATCGACTAAGCCGTCTCCGTTAAAATCAGAGAAATAGGTTTCTATACTCGTTTTGGAATTGGTATTCTCATATCCGAGGAAAAAGGGACCAGGATGTGCTTCTGCTCCTAAAGTGGTACTCTTGGTTTTGGATCGACTAAATTCTTTCACTCCTCTTATGGTTCGCTTCTCACCGAAAGCAGTACTCGCTTCCATTCGCCCTGATAGATTAGCTCGATAATAGAGGGTATTGTTTTCTCTAAATACCTTGTCAGGAAGACCGTCTCCGTTTATATCTACTAAGGCAATCAGTCCAAATCCATTCGATTCAGCATAGGCAAAGCTGCCTCCTGCTGTGTTCGTCTTTGTAGCAAGGTTGCCAATTGGTCCTACGGTGACCGCTGAACCCACATCGAAATTATCTGACTTCGCACCTCCAAGCATACTAGTTTCTCCATCAAAGCCTGTCACAGGGTTGGCTATGTCTCCTTTCACCTGATCTCTTGTGACTGTCCAGTTTTGAGCGCTGGCATAGGGGGCGAAACTACCTCCCTGTCCCAAGTCATCAAAATATTCGAAACTATGTGTATAGAAAGGAGCATCTACCTGGTCGAATTCGGTTACATCCTCGAGCAGTGTCTTGTAAAATTGCCCCTCTTTATATCGCAGCTCATAGGATCTGATCAGGTCAGACTTGAAACTAATGGTTATTTTACGGAGGAGGTCAGCAGAAACTCTCTTAAAACCTAAGCTAGCACTAATTCTTACATCTTTTCTAGTGGATTCCCCAAGCTCTCTATCCCTTTCAAAAACCACTTGATAAGGGCCAGGGGTTTCACCATGACCTGTGTAGTTAACCGCACTTAAATAAATTTCTCTCCCTGGGATTTGCCCTCCTGCTATTCCAGCACTAGAAATCGTTTGATAGGTATAATTGACGAAATTATCATTCGGGTCCCGTTCTTCCAATAGCATCCATTCCACTATATTTCCCTGATCATCCTTCAAAACGGCCATGTCCTCCAATCCAATACCTCTTTTGCCGCCATAGGATCTCACATTTCCATACTTGTCAGTCACCTCCCACCAGTAATTCTTTGGTGTTTCGCCATGCCGGATGATCTGACTAAAATCCCCTTCTACCCTGGGATAAAATCTCTTTTCGGCAGTACGATCTATCTTAGCAAGTCGATGTCCAACTGGGCTAAGCTGACGGCCATCCAAGAGATAGGTCTCCGATTCAGTTTCGGCTTCGAATCGTGGCACGCCCCATCTAGTTTCAATAGATATACTAGGTATAGACAGATTCCATCCCATTCCCAGCCAAGAATGCCCTGCATCACTATTGTACTGAATGGAAAAAGTAGGAGTTACTCCTTGTCTACCTGGAGGCAGTTTGATAGGAAAACTCGTTGATGCACTACCCATATTATTGGGTATAGGTGCAGGAATTAGTGCTATGGCTTCGCTAGGATCCGCCTTACTGAAGTCTTGTATTCGATTGCGGGTAAAGTCCTGTGTGGCAGGTGCTTCAGGGATATTGATTGAAGTTGGAAGCAAAGTGGAAAAAAGCAGGGATGCGATAAAAACGATCTTGCTATTCATGTTTTCCTTTGTTTTCTAATTCTCTAGGTAATGGGATTATTGAACAATGATGGGCAGGCTAAAGTGTCCTGCATCTGCCCGAATCAGCAGTTGGTAAGTTCCCCCAATAGTAACCCTATCGCGATAGGTATGGAAGGCTGCCTTAGGTAAGAATCGCCTTGAAATAAGCTTTCCATTAATATCCAGCAGTAACACTTCCAGTGATCGTTCTTGATCGAGGGAGAGCCGTAGTTCAAAATCTTCTTGCGTCGAGACGGGGTTGGGGAACAGTTGCCATTCCTCGACCAGCTGTTTGGGTGGAGGGAGAACTTCAATCCATTGCTGTCTGCTACATCCATTTCGAGCTACCTCCAACAGATAGCTGCCAGTTGTTGTAATTTCTAGGGCTGGGTTGAAGTGTTTTACACCATTCGGTAAAGTCCACTGGATGTCCGCTGTGCTTCCAGTGGGGGTTGCTGCGATTAATATTAAAGGGACATTATGCTCTAGTATATATTCATCCTCAAGTGTGATTGGAGGAGCATCTATATTCTCAAGATCTAGCCTTTTAGTAAAACTGGCACCCGCCGCATCAGCAATATGAAGTTGATAGCTACCCGCTCTAAGCTCCGACCAATTGAGGTCCTCCTGCCCTTTGATGATCCAATGCCTACGCTGTTCTCCGTCCAAGCCCGACCAAGTAATTGAATAGGGAGCCTTTCCTCCGAAGATGCGCAATTTCATTTTCCCGTTTTGCGCAGGCTCACATTGCGGTTCTGTTGCCTCAAGACTAACGATAAAGGGCTCACCTATCGCAAAACTGAAGATATCAGATCCGGAATGGTCGACATCCCATTGCACTTCTTCTGCTGTGAGGATTCCCTCTTCCGTTCTATCGACAGGCATGTACCTGGTTTGGTCAAAAGGAAATTCTCCCGTTGCTGACTCATCAATCGCCAACCAGATCTTCTGATCGTCCTTTAACAAGTTTTCCAGTCCATGACTGTGCAAGCGGAGTGTCGTTCCCATCGCGGTCACATCCTGCTCTACATTCATCTTCCATTTTCTTTCCAATAATCTTGGCTTGGTGTTTTTCGAGGAAGGTTCTGTGAAACGTAAACGCTCTCCGTTGTCACTCCAGATCAGAAATCGGCCAGTCGGAATCTCTTCCTTGTTCTCGGCATTCGTTTTGGTCCATGCTCCGACTGATAACTCTATCAATGATTGCGGGTTCATTTGGCTACTTGATCGCTTCTGATGAAATCCTGAAACTGGATCATGTCCAAGCCCGGCGATATTATAAGGAAAGGCTTGATTCTTCTTATAATCCCAGATCACATCACCTTTCCCATTTAGATAATCCGTCCTTGGCAAACTTATCCCAAATTGTAAAGCCAATTGACTATTAACACGCTGCTGTTCAGTTTGGCTAAGTACACGATCATACAAGAGCAAAATGGGTAGATTACCCAAGTATTTCGCTACGGGTAATGGGTTTGGAAGACTATGCGCTCCGATTTCCCAAGCCAATTGGTCAAATCTTTTGGATGGATTCTTATATTGGACATAGGTATGCAGGACTGGATGTAAAGCTAATTGTGTTGGATCACTGAAGTAGCGGCCTTTAGTAACATCTCCTAATCGCTGTGTGGTGAGGACTACTCCGATTTCATCAGCGGGTGCCATTCTCCAGATGATCCGCTCCTGGAAAGTATCACGCACTTGGAATAGACTAATGATCGTAGATTTGAACCAGGCATTAGCAGGTATGGTGTAAGAAATTGGCGGGGTCTCCTCCCCTATTTTTAGCACTGGATAACCGTTTAAATACGCATAGCTATCTTTGGATAGAGTCAAACGGTTTGGGCTATTACCCAATTTATCTTCCCAAATAACAGTCCCATTCTCTTGTTGAGATATGGCATACCAATAAGCAAGCCCCTGCACGCCTCCCGGCAAGGATTTTTGGCTAGCAGCTGATATCGAAATAAGACAAGAAAAGCAAAAAGTCAATATTAAAGATATAGACAGATCGACGTTATGTTTCATAGTTCGGACTTTTGGTACGGTGAATGGCCTTGGGCCAAATCTGTTGTCCTATTGATCAAAAGGAATGGCATAGCCTACAGTAACGAAGTAGGACTGGCTACGGTTTTTATTTTCAATGAAATAATAGCCATTCGCCTGTGTTTCTATCACGTCCGTCAATCCAATATTCCAACGTGCCTCTATGAACAAGCGGCCTATTTCTATCCCTGCACTAAGACCGAGGGATACATTATTTTTACCTTTTAGAACCTCCCTCAAATTTTGTTGTATTTGTAAATCTTGTCCTAGTACCTCGGTATTTGAGTTGTACATGATGTTGGAACTAGCCACGCTCACCCCAATTTGGGGAGCAATGCCTACATGAAATCCGCTAAGTGCATCACCGTATTCTGTGAACGGGTAAATCTTAAACAATGGAGTAATGTTTAGATATTCGTATCGAAACTGAATTTGATATTCCAGTCCATTAACATCATCATACTTAAAATCTCCTCCCTCCATCGAGTATAGAATTTCAGGTTGAATAGCTAGGAAAGAACCACCTCGAAATTTGTAGTAGAAAAACATCCCCGCTACAGCGCCATAGCGAGGGACAATGGTGGTATTATAAGTAGCCTCGGGATGCACTGGCCGAATGAGCGTTGTCTTGATCTCATCAATCTTGGAATAGGTTCCGCCAGCCTTAAATCCAAAGAAGTATTCATCATCGGGCAATTGCGACCAGCTGGTGGTGCATAAGAAAAGTAGAAAAAGGGTAAGTAAGTGTTTCATGATCAATGTGTCTTTTAGCCAGTTTAACTCGCCGGAAGAAGAAATTCTTTTTCTCTTTTACAATATGCTCTCTTAACTTGTAAAGCTCAAAAACCCTAGGGGGACAAAAGGGGGACAGCACCTTATTAGTCAGATAATCAAAACATTACATCTGACAAACAAAACACTAGCATGCCAGCATTGCAATGCTTAACTTTGCATTTTATCTAATTAATTCAAGTTGCGATAAACATTAAAGGGATAAAATAAAAATGAAGTCCTCCAATAATTAGTAAGTTATAGTCGCCAAACCCTAACTCACTATGGAAGACTTCACCATAGCAATTTACTGTTT
>Ga0213840_1000464_pt1 | contig 58385 bp, 58 predicted proteins | sample SWPATP22_FD_160132 | JGI IMG/M metagenome (GOLD analysis project Ga0213840, IMG submission 160132) | Coastal seawater microbial communities from Marineland, Florida, United States - SWPA TP2 #2 | ecosystem: Environmental > Aquatic > Marine > Coastal | place: USA: Florida | collected 2016-08-14 | reverse complement strand
CCAAAGGTGTAGAGGTTCCGTGCGTATTGATGGCGTCCACATCTTCCGGTTTGAGTCCGGCATTTTCCAAACAGTTCTCCATAACCTTGACCACGCCAATCCCTTCTGGATGTGGAGCAGTCATGTGGTGGGCATCACTGGAAAGTCCACCGCCCAATACCTCCGCATAGATTTTGGCGCCTCTGGCCTTGGCATGCTCGTACTCCTCCAAAATAAGGGCACCAGCACCTTCACCGAGCACAAATCCGTCACGAGTGGCATCAAATGGTCTGGACGCAGTCTCAGGACTATCGTTTCTTGTAGATAGGGCATGCATGGCATTGAACCCTCCCATACCGGCAATGGTCACCGCAGCTTCACTTCCTCCAGTAACAATGACATCACAATGTCCCAATCTAATATAATTGAGCGCATCGATCATGGCATTGGCCGAAGAGGCACATGCGGATACCGTGGTATAGTTGGGACCCATGAACCCATGCTTTATAGAGATATTTCCCGGAGCAATGTCCGCAATCATCTTAGGAATAAAGAACGGATTGAATCTTGGGGTTCCATCACCATTGGCATAGCCAATTACTTCGTTCTGAAAAGTTTCCAAGCCACCTATACCGGCTCCCCAAACAACACCGACCCTAAATTTGTCCACATTGTCCAAATCTATACCTGAATCAGCGATGGCCTCATCGGATGAGACAAGGGCATATTGGGCAAACCTATCCAGTTTCCGAGCTTCTTTTCTATCAAAGAAATCTCCTGGGTCGTACCCTTTGAGCTCACAGGCGAAGTTGGTCTTGAACTTCTCCGTATCGAAATATGTTATGGGGGCAGAACCGCTCTTACCGGTCCGTAGTCCTTCCCAATAAGCTCCCAAATTGTTACCAATGGGGGTCAACGCTCCCATTCCTGTAACCACTACTCGCTTTAACTGCATTGAACTATTTTTTACCCTTTGAAACCTAAATTATAAAAAAATTATCCATGCGATCAAACACCACATGGATAATTTATACTCTCTAGTAATATATCATGTAATTACTTCGCTTCTTCTATGTAGCTAATGGCTTGACCAACAGTTGCAATGTTTTCTGCTTGATCATCAGGAATTTGGATATCAAATTCTTTCTCAAACTCCATGATAAGCTCAACAGTGTCCAAGGAATCCGCTCCTAAATCGTTGGTAAAGCTAGCTTCTGCTACAACTTCATTCTCATCAACACCCAGTTTATCAACGATGATAGCCTTTACTCTTGATGCAATGTCTGACATAATTATAGTGGTTTTAAAAATTTAATCGTTGGCAAAAATAAAAAACTTTGGATTAAATACACCATTTGTCGATAAAATGTGCCTTAAATTAAACATCTTTAGCTTCAGTACATTACTTTAGCCCTGTAAAGTTAATCGAAAATCCCTTCCATTCCTTACTGGATGAAACGAATAGTTATCCTGGCCTCGGGCAGCGGGTCAAATGCAGAAAATATAATCAATTACTTCAAGGAAAGCCCTAATGTGGAGGTGTCCGCCGTGCTCACCAACAAACATACCGCCAAAGTATTGGAGCGATGCGATAGATTGAATACACCCGGTTTCTACTTTAACAGGGCCGCCTTTACGGCTTCCGATACCGTGGTTCAATTTCTTCAGGGGTTGGAGGTCGATTTAATCGTCCTTGCCGGGTTTTTATGGAAAATCCCTTCCAATATCATTGATGCCTTCCCCGATAAAATCATCAACATACACCCAGCTTTGTTGCCCAAATATGGTGGAAAGGGCATGTATGGTGAAAAAGTACATCAGGCCGTAAAGGACAATCTGGAACCTGAAACGGGCATCACCATCCATTATGTGAACGAACATTACGATGAGGGAGCCATTATTTTTCAGGCCAAAACCTCCATATCCCCGGAGGACGATGCCGCAACCATTGCCCAGAAAGTACACCAATTGGAGTATGAACACTTTCCAAAGGTGATTGAAAAACTCCTTTTGTAATGGCAAAGAAGGCGAAGTTTTATGTGGTCTGGAAAGGAAAGCGTCCGGGTATTTTTGAATCTTGGGACGATTGCAAGGCCCAAATTGAAGGTTTTAAAGGCGCCCAATACAAATCGTTCGCAACCTTTGCCGAGGCAAAAAAGGCCTTTAACGGGAACTATTTGGAATACAAGGGCACATCCAAAGGGAAATCTGAACTTTCCCCGGAAGAGCTTTTAAAAATCGGCGACCCCAACTACAACTCCATCGCCGTGGATGCGGCCTCCAGTGGAAATCCCGGAAAAATGGAATACCGCGGGGTGGATACCAAAAGTAAAAGGGTGCTGTTCCACCAAGGCCCCTTTGCCGAAGGAACCAGCAATGTGGGTGAGTTTTTAGCCCTCGTGCACGGCCTTGCCTTCCTTAAAAAACAAAACAGTGACCGAATCCTATATTCCGATTCCCGCATTGCCATAGGTTGGGTACGAAAAAAGAAATGCGGCACCAAACTCAAAAAAGGTCCAAAGAACGCCACTCTTTTTGAGCTAATTGAACGGGCCGAGGATTGGCTCAAAAAAAACCGCTACGCTACGCCCATCGTAAAATGGGAAACCAAGGCTTGGGGTGAAATCCCAGCGGATTTTGGTAGAAAATAGGTTCAAAAAACATCAAATCCCCCATTTTTTAAAATTGCGCCCACCATAGTTTAAAATGGAATTGCTATACCGTATATTTGCACCAAAATTCACTGAATGGGCAAATTACTGATTGTTGGGAGCGTGGCCTTTGATGCTATTGAGACCCCGTTTGGCAAAACCGGCAAGATTTTGGGGGGCGCCGCGCCTTTCATTGGATTGGCTGCATCACAGTTCAACGTAGACGCTGCCATAGTTTCAGTGGTGGGGGACGATTTTCCCCAAGCCTATCTGGATTTGCTCAAAGATCGTGATATCGATATTTCGGCCATAGAAGTGGTACAAGGAGGCAAGACTTTTTATTGGGAAGGCCGCTACCACAACGACCTCAATTCCAGGGATACCTTGGTCACCGAACTCAACACCTTGGGTACGTTCAGCCCCGTTGTTCCCGAAAATTTCAAGGATGCCGATGTGGTCATGTTGGGCAATTTGCACCCCAGTACCCAATTGAGTGTAATCAATCAGATGGAAGAACGACCAAAACTCATAGTTCTGGATACCATGAATTTTTGGATGGACAATACTTGGGATGAGTTGATGGAAGTCGTTTCACAAATCGATGTGATCACCATAAATGATGAAGAGGCCAGGCAGATGACCAAAGAGTATTCGCTCGTTAAGGCCGCTGCCAAGATCCAGGAAATGGGACCTAAATATGTGGTCATAAAAAAAGGGGAGCACGGTGCATTGTTGTTCCATAAGGAAGATATTTTCTTTGCCCCCGCACTACCTTTGGAAGAGGTCTTTGATCCCACTGGGGCCGGAGATACCTTTGCAGGTGGATTTTCAGGATATTTGGCCCAAACGGGTAACATCTCTTTTGAAAACATGAAGAACGCCATCATCCAAGGATCGAATCTGGCTTCGTTTTGTGTGGAACGTTTTGGAACCGAACGGATGGCCAAACTGGAGAAACAAGAGGTAGATGCCCGTTTGATGCAGTTTAAGGAATTGACACAGTTCAATATTGAATTAACATAAATACCCGCCCTGAAAATTTTTCGGGGCTTTTTATTTGGTTTATTATGAGTGATGCCATTAAGCACGAATGCGGAATATCACTGATCCGCTTGCTTAAACCCCTTGAGTATTACAAGGAGAAGTACGGTACGGCTTTTTACGGAGTCAATAAAATGTACCTAATGATGGAGAAGCAGCACAACCGGGGACAGGATGGTGCCGGTTTTGCAAGCATAAAGCTGGACATGAAGGCCGGGGAACGCTACATGAGCCGGGTACGGTCTGCACAACAGCAACCCATACAGGACATCTTTGAGCAAATCAATTCCCGGATCAATACCGCATTCGCCGAACATCCCGAGTACGAAAATGATGTCGCGCTTCAAAAGCGTCATATTCCCTACATTGGTGAGTTGCTCATGGGGCACGTACGCTATGGTACTTTTGGGAAGAACAGTATAGAGAGTGTACATCCCTTCCTGAGACAGAACAACTGGATGCACCGAAACCTTATTGTGGCCGGGAACTTTAATCTTACCAATGTTGACGAGCTCTTTGGCAACTTGGTGGAACTTGGGCAGCATCCCAAGGAAATGGCAGATACGGTCACCGTTATGGAAAAAATTGGTCATTTTTTGGATGATGCCGTGGCCAAACTCTATAAGCAGATCAAAAAAGAAGGATATAGCAAACGGGAAGCCTCCCCATTGATCGCAGAGCGATTGAACGTCGCCAAAATATTGCGAAAAGCATCCAAAAACTGGGATGGTGGATATACCATGGGCGGATTGTTGGGCCATGGGGATGCCTTTGTGGTACGTGATCCCGCAGGTATCCGTCCTGCTTACTACTACAAGGACGATGAGATTGTTGTAGTGGCCTCGGAACGTCCAGTGATCCAAACCGTTTTCAATGTATCCTATGATGATGTCCATGAGTTGGACCCCGGACATGCCATCATTGTAAAAAAAGGAGGTACGGTAGACCTCAAGGAAATCTTGGAACCCACCGAACGCAAGGCCTGCTCTTTTGAGCGCATCTATTTTTCAAGGGGAAGTGACAAGGAAATCTATCAAGAACGAAAGATGTTGGGGAAACTCGTATTTCCACAAATCCTTAAGTCCATTGATGATGATCTCTCCAACACGGTCTTTTCCTATATTCCCAATACAGCCGAAACCTCTTTCTTTGGAATGGTAAAGGAAGCCCAGAGCTACCTCAACAAGAAAAAAGAACAACAAATCCTCGATTTGGGGCCCAATATAACAGGAGAAGAGCTTCACCAAATTTTGGATGTACGCCCACGTATTGAAAAAGTGGCCATCAAGGATGCCAAACTACGGACCTTTATCACCCAAGACAGTAGCCGGGATGATCTTGTGGCCCACGTTTATGACATTTCCTACGGCTCTGTCAAGATAAATGACAACTTGGTCATCATAGACGACAGTATCGTTAGGGGAACTACCCTAAAACGCAGTATCCTAAAAATTCTAGATCGACTTTCTCCCAAAAAAATAATTGTGGTCTCTTCTGCACCACAAATCCGTTATCCGGATTGTTACGGTATTGATATGGCCAAACTGGAAGATTTTGTGGCCTTTAAAGCTGCCTTGGCCTTACATGAAGACCTAGGTACTATGGACAAGGTGAAAGAAATCTATGAAAAGTGCTTAACGCAGACCAAGAACAAAGACAAGGATGTGGTCAACTATGTGAAGGAGTTCTACGCACCTTTCACCAACGAACAGATTTCAAAAAAGATTGCCGAAATCCTCAGTCCGGAGGGTATAAAGGCCGAAGTGGACATTATTTACCAAACTGTTGACAATTTACATGAGGCCTGCCCCAAGAATTTGGGCGATTGGTATTTTACCGGTGATTACCCCACTCCAGGAGGGAACAGGGTAGTGAACAGGGCCTTTATCAATTTCTACGAAGGGAAAAATGAACGCGCCTATTGACCTATATGTTTTAAACCCCAGCCCAGCTATGCATTTCATCGATGAAATGAGTAGATTAGCGGGTTTTTATACGATAGGTAAGCTGCAAACCTACTTTAGTGTTGCCATAGCATAAGTAGGTTAAGTTCATGGTAAGATTTGGGGCAAAAAAGGTGGAAGTCATTCCACCTTTTTTATTTTCCATCCATCCCCGATCATAAAAAATCCGTCTTAATTTCTTGACATTTATCAATACAGTACCCCGGTTGTACACTTCAACCAATTAAAGTGGGTTTCATCTAAAAGCTTGTTGGCCAAAAGACCCCTTGGCGTACATTTGGAGGACCATAGCATAAGTAGGTTAAGTTCATGGTAAGATTTGGGGAAAGAAGGCGGAGCGTGCTCCGCCTTCTTTATGTTTGACAACCAAGGATTTATCCATTTTATCGACGAACTGCACGTTTTCTTTTTTCTTGAAAAAGCAAAAATTTCTCCAAAACCCTTTGTTATTTTACACAATACCAGTATTTTAGTCTCGCCATAGCATAAGTAGGTTAAGTTTATGGTAAGATTTGGGACGAAAACGGCAGGAGCTTTCCTGCCGTTTTCTATTGGTAAAAATCCACAACTAAAAAAAGGACGCCAACGGCGCCCTTTTCCTATTATGTTGCAGCCTTCTTATTTTACAAACACGGAGAATGCCTCGGAGGAGACACCACTATTATTAGCCATTTGGATTTCTTCAACTAGGTTTCCTTGCAAATCCAATATCCATAACATCGGAGTATAAATAAACTCTCCTTGGGAATGGTCTTCATGACCAACGGCATAAATACTGTCATCATGCACATAGACTCCATTTACCACGCCCGAGATACCCTCTTCAGTAAGCTTAACATTGTATCCGTCCAATCCTTGAATCCATACCCAACCCTCAAAAAGATTACTCTCATTTCTTATGTATCCTCCAACGACCACTAAATCCTCTTCATTACCATGTACCGCCAAAGCCCTTGCATCTGTCATTCCATTACTAAATTCTACATCTGTGTTACCATTATTGGTCCACATTTTTGCCACTGTTTTACCTCCTTCGTTATACTCGAATCCTGCTATGTGCTTTCCAGTTTCATCAACATAAATAGCTCGTCCAAATGACCCATAGGGAAATTGCGGTGTTCCAATATCCATAGCTGTACCCCCAACTTCAAATACTTGGCAGTTGGCCACATTTTCTATCCATTTCTCACCGGTTGCATATATCTTATCTCCATAGCTGTAGGCTCCACTGACCTCAGAAGAAGCCGCATCTATAAGATAATTGCTAGTACCTTCGGTAGTCCAGTACCCCGCAGCACGGTAGTTTCCGAAGGTATCATAGCCCAAGAAATGCACCCCATCACTGTTCTCGGCAATAGCATGGGCAGCAGAATAATTCTCACTTACGAAGAGATTAACGTCATTCTTCCATCCGGCCGCCTTTTCGGTATCACCATCTGCTTCTGTTACCGCCACATAAACATCCTTTCCTGTTACATGAACGGATTTGGCAATAGCTGATGCTGAGTATTCCCAATTTCCCACTGCTTCATGTGAAAACAGTTTATTCCCATTGATCCAAACTATGGCTTCATCTCCATCATATCCTGCAATAAAGACACTGGGCTCCACGGTTACAGTACATTGCGCAGTGAGCTCACCTATGGTGACCGTAACGGTTGCCGTGCCTGCTTGTAATCCAAAAACTTGTCCTTCATCGTCCACCTCTATTACATCAGAATTGTCCACTTCCCATACAACTTGCGGGCTGTCAAATTCACCAAGGTTGGTTATCTGAAGTGAAGTTAAACTGAACGTACTTAATGTCAACTCAGTTTGGCCGAGCGTTATCGCATCTGGTCCTGTATTTTCTTCCGTGACCGTAAAAGCCGTTGCGCTCGTGGCCGTTTTGTCGCCCACCTTTACCGTAATGTTGCCCGTAGTGGCCCCTTCGGGAACCGTTACCGTCAACTTGGTAGTGGTGGCCAATTGTACCGAGGCTACCTGCCCGTTGAACTTTACGGTATTGTCCGTGGTAGTGGCGCTAAAATTCTTTCCGCTGATCTCCACCGTGGTACCCACCGGGCCACTAGTGGGTGAAAAGCTGGTAATCTCGGGAGATTGCGGTGTCGGGGTGTCGGGGCCATCGTCCTTGCCGCAGGAGAAGACCGTTATGGCCAATGTGAGCGCCAATACTTTTAAGTAAGATATCCTTTTCATATTTCCTTTTTTATGGTTAATCCCTTAAAGAAAATGGAACTCCCCGAAAAAAACAGGGGCCAATTGACGGATGCCCCTTTTGGGTTGACGGATACCTCTTTTGACTACATATGAAACAAAAAAACCGCGCAAGATGCGCGGCTTTTCAATATATAATATGAATGCGGTCTTATTTTGCCGCTTCGTAGTTTTCGGATACTTTGTCCCAATTGATCACATTAAAGAATGCCGAGATATAATCAGGTCTTCTGTTTTGGTAGTTCAAATAATAGGCATGCTCCCATACATCCAACCCTAAAATGGGCTGACCATCGCACCCTGTTCCGGGCATAATGGGATTATCTTGGTTAGGGGTGGAGCACACTTCCAGCTTTCCGCCTTTGTGCACGCACAACCAAGCCCATCCAGACCCAAAGCGCGTTCCCGCAGCAGCAGCAAATTTTTCCTTGAAACCATCAAATGATCCAAAAGCTGCATCAATGGCCGCGGCCAAATCGCCACTGGGGGCACCGCCACCATTGGGAGACATTACTTCCCAGAAAAGGGAGTGGTTGTAAAATCCACCACCATTGTTTCGTACGGCACCATTGTTCATGTCCAAATTGGACAAAATGTCCTCAATTCCCTTCCCTTCCAAATCTGTTCCTGCAATCGCATCGTTCAACTTGGTGGTATAGCCATTATGGTGCTTGGTATGGTGGATCTCCATGGTCCTAGCATCTATATGGGGTTCCAATGCATCATATGCATACGGTAGTTTTGGTAGTTCAAAAGCCATAATTCTTTGTTTTTGTGTTATTACTTAATTCTCGTAAAAATAAGGGTTTTAACAAACATATTCATTTAAATCCGTGTTAAGTTCAGATCGATAATCCGTATTTTGCAATAAAAGTTTTCTTGGCAGACACCAGCTTTAAAATATACAGTGCTTCGGCAGGTTCGGGCAAGACCTATGCCCTGACCAAGGAATATCTGAAACTGTTATTGGCCAACGATTCCCCTGCCAAGTTCAGACAGATTTTAGCCATTACCTTTACCAATAAGGCCGTGGATGAAATGAAGACCCGAATTTTGGACAACCTATTCGCTTTTGGTCAGAAAACCATCCCGAAAAAACAGCAACCCCTTTTCCATACACTGTGCCAAGAATTGGCATTAAGCGAAATGGAATTGCAGCAACGCTCGCAAAGGGCGTTAAAGCGAATCCTGCACAATTATTCGTTCTTTGAGATTTCCACTATTGACAAGTTCAACCACAAGATCATAAAGACCTTTGCGCGCGACCTGCACCTATCTCAAAATTTTGAGGTGGAACTGGACATTGAACTACTCTTGGAAGAAGCCGTGGGACGATTGTTGGAACGCGCCGGCAGTGATGCGGAACTCACCGAAGTACTTATTGCTTTTTCCCTTGAAAAAATTGATGACGACAAAAGCTGGAACATTGCCTACGACCTCTTGGAAATTGGAAAACTACTCTTCCAAGAGAACCATGCCGCACATGTAGATCCCTTGCGTTCCAAGTCCATTGGTGATTTTAAGGAAATTCAAAAAAGGCTTGCAGAAAGTATCGCCCTTTCGGAGGCCAAAATTGTTGAAATGGCCCAAAAATCGCTTCAGGAAATGGATCATCAAGGTTTTGAAGCTTCGGATTTTCCCAGACAGACCCTGCCTAATCATTTTAAAAAAATGGTGGCCGGGGAATTCGACCCAAAAAAAATCTATACAAGCAAAACCTTGGAACCCAATCTGGTTGAAGGCAAACTTCTAAAAGCCAATGACAAAAGGGACGTTTCTGAACTGGCCATGACCCTTCTCAATACTTTTTTGACCCTCAAACAACAGATTTATCGCAGGGCCTACCTCAAGAACATTTATGGCAACATGGTTCCCTTGACCTTGCTCAACGAGATTGCCAAGGAAATCAGGAATATTGAGTTGGACCGGGACATTATCCCCATTTCATCCCTCAATGCCATTCTCTCCAAGGAAATCAAGGACCAGCCTGTTCCCTTTATCTATGAACGGATGGGCGAAAAATACCGCCACTACTTTATTGATGAGTTTCAGGATACCTCCCAAATGCAATGGGAAAATCTGGTACCGCTTATTGGCAATGCCTTGGAAAGTGAGGACGAAAAACACCAGCGTGGTTCCCTTTTCTTGGTGGGCGATGTAAAGCAGGCCATTTACCGTTGGCGGGGCGGACGAGCCGAACAGTTTCTGGACCTTTTGAATGGCACAACAAAACCCTTTGTGGTGGAACCCAGCATTAATTCATTGGACACCAACTGGCGGAGTTATGACGAAATCGTCCAGTTCAACAACCGCTTTTTCACCACCGTGGCCCCAGTCCTCCAAAACGATGCCTACAAAAATCTCTTTCTACAGGACAGCCATCAAAAAACCAACAATAGACCTGGCGGGTTTGTACAGCTGTCCTTTTTGGAAAATGGCATCGAAAATAAAGAAGAAACCTACTGCTCCAAGACCTTGGAGACCATCCAACACCTTACTTCCGAGGGATATCCCTATTCGGATATCTGCATCTTGGTGCGCGATAACAAGAACGGAATGCTATTGGCCGATTTTCTGGCCCAGAACCACGTGCCCATCATCTCTTCAGATGCCCTACTGCTCAAAAGCAACGACAAGGTTACTTTCTTAATGGCCCTGTTGCGCATTATGCAAAACCCACAGGACCGCGAAGCGCCTTATATGGCATTGCTATTTTTGGTGAAGGATGAAACGGACAAACATGGGGTCATCTCCAAGTATCTGGACCAAGTCAGAATTTATCTTTTGGAGCACTACGGTTTTGATATGGAACGATTACGGGGGCAATCCGTGTTCACCATTCTGGAAAGTGCCATAGTACAGTTTGAACTGGCCCATGATTCCACCGCCTACCTTACCTTTTTAATGGACGAGGTTTTGCTGGTGGAGAAACGAATGGGGGCTAGCATTCATTCCTTTTTACAGTACTGGGAGCAGAAAAAGGATTCCCTATCCATTGCCGCACCGGACAATGTGAATGCCGTGCGGATCATGACCATCCACAAGGCCAAGGGACTGGAGTTTCCTTTTGTGATCTTCCCCTTTGCCAATGCCCTATTGGATGACAAACGGAAGAAAAAGAAGTCTTGGGTTCCAGCAACCCCACCCGAAAGAGATTTGGGATTGAACGAATTCCTTATCAATATGAACAAGGACATGCTGGAATACAATGCGGAATCGGCGCGGATATATACGGATGAGGAACAAAAGTCCTTCTTGGATGCCATGAACGTTCTGTACGTGGCCCTTACCCGACCCGTGAAAGGACTCTATGTATTCACGGAAACCGGAAAGGAGCTAGGTTCTTTGGAAAGTGTTTCTTCGTATACGGACCTTTTCCAATGGTATCTTCATGATCAGGGCATTCCAAAGAACGAAACAGGGCAGTATACGTTTGGTACCTTCCCCGAAAATGACAGTGCTGCCATACAACCAAAAACCGAAGCCCCCATTGCCTATATTACACGGCCCAAGGGAGATCAAGGCTTTCTCATTTCAACCGCTTCAGGTCGTTTATGGGATGACGACGGGCGTATGGAGGCCATTGAAATGGGCAACCTAATCCATTATGCGCTAAGCCAAATAAACACTGCAGAAGATGTTCCACAAGTGGTTGAAAAACTTCAACTGGCCGGGCACTTTCAGAAAGATGCTTCAGGGGAAATTCAACAAAAATTGATGGATGTGGTCACCCATCCCGATCTAAAGACTTACTTTTCCACCGAATTTGAAATTTTGAACGAACAGGAAATCCTGACCGTGGATGGTTGGTCCCTGCGACCCGATCGTATCGTTGTTTCCAATGGAAAGGCAACGGTACTGGATTACAAAACGGGAAAACCTTCCACATCGCACAAAGAACAGATCATGCAATATGCAGATGCCCTAAAAGTAATGGGCTACAAAATTGAACATACCATTATTGTTTATATTGATCAAAAAATTAACCCCATATACATTTAATCAAACAGTCATGTACGGAAACATAAAAGAACACTTGGCCCAAGAGCTGCAAACCATAAAGGAAGCGGGGCTGTTTAAAAAAGAACGCATCATCACCTCGGCCCAAGGAGCCGTCATCAAAATTTCCACAGGGCAGGAGGTCATAAATTTTTGCGCCAACAACTATTTGGGACTTTCCTCCCACTCAGATGTAATCCAAGCCGCGAAGGATGCCATGGACACCCACGGGTTTGGAATGTCGTCCGTACGGTTCATTTGTGGTACGCAGGACATCCATAAAGAGTTGGAACAAAAGATTGCGGATTTTTACGGCACAGAGGACACCATATTATACGCTGCCGCATTTGATGCCAATGGAGGGATGTTTGAACCTTTGCTCACCGCAGAGGATGCCATCATATCCGATTCCCTCAACCATGCTTCCATTATAGATGGTGTGCGTCTTTGCAAGGCAAAGCGCTACCGATATGCCAACAGTGACATGGCAGACCTGGAGCAACAATTAAAACAAAGCATTGCGGATGGTGCCCGGTTCAAGGTCATTGTCACCGATGGGGTCTTCTCCATGGATGGACTTTTGGCACCTTTGGACAAAATCTGTGATCTGGCAGATAAGTACGATGCCATGGTCATGATCGATGAGTGCCACGCGGCTGGTTTCATTGGAGAAACGGGCAGGGGCACCCTGGAGGAAAAGGGGGTCATGGACCGTATCGATATCATTACCGGAACCTTGGGCAAGGCCCTTGGTGGTGCCATGGGTGGCTACACCACTGGAAAAAAAGAAATCATTGAAATACTGCGCCAACGCTCTAGACCTTATTTGTTCTCCAACTCTTTGGCTCCGGCCATTGTAGGGGCATCCATCAAGGTCTTTGATATGTTGGACAAGGACACATCCCTCAGGGACAAGCTCCAAGACAATACGGAATATTTCAAAAAAGGCATGAAAGCCGCTGGCTTTGATATTATAGATGGAGATTCTGCCATTGTGCCCGTTATGCTCTACGATGCCAAGCTTTCACAAAAAATGGCGGATATGCTCCTAGAAGAGGGTATTTATGTGATTGGTTTTTTCTACCCAGTGGTCCCAAAAGAAAAGGCAAGGATCAGGGTGCAGCTTTCGGCAGCCCATGAAAAGCATCATCTTGATCGGGCCATAAACGCATTCATCAAGGTGGGCAAAGCCTTAAAAATCGTTTAACGGTATAAAAAGTTCCATGTAATGCGTTAAAAAAAAAGAAAAATTGATTTTGTTAATAGTTCTTAACAACTTACATTTGCAGCTGATAAACACTTAAACTTAAAAATTTTGAGCATGAAACATCTTAGCAAATTATTGGTTGTTGCCCTTGTGTTTGTAGGGATTAACAACATACAAGCGCAAGACGAGAATAATCCATGGCAGATCAGCTTTGGAGTGAATGCTATCGACGCTTATCCAACCAATGACGAAAATAACCCATTCTCAAGTACTACTTTGTTTGATCAGTACTTCAACGTTTCAGACCACTGGAACATTTTGCCTTCCGTTTCCTATGTAGGAGTTTCCAAGTACATCGGTGATGGTTTCTCTATTGGTGCACGTGGTTCCTTGAACAGAATCGAGAAAATCGGTGATGTATCTGTAGACGACCTTTCTCACTACGCTGTAGATGGTACCATTAAGTACAACTTCCTAAAAAACACAACAATCGATCCTTTTGCTGAAATCGGTGGTGGTTATACTTGGGTTGATGAAATCGGTGCTGGTACTGTTAATGGAGGTATTGGTCTTAACATCTGGTTCTCAGAGAACATCGGTCTTACTTTGCAGACCCAATACAAGCACGCTTTCGAAGATTACTTGGTAAAGCACTTCCAACACATGGCAGGTCTTAGCATCAAATTTGGTGGTACTGATACTGACGGTGATGGTATCTACGACAAAGACGATGCTTGTCCAGAAGTAGCTGGTTTGGAAGCTTTCAACGGTTGTCCTGATTCTGACGGTGATGGTATCGAAGATTCTAAAGATAGCTGCCCTAACGAAGCTGGTTCCAAAGAAATGAACGGATGTCCTGATTCTGACGGTGACGGTGTTGCCGATAAAGATGACGCTTGTCCTAGCACTCCTGGTCTTCCTGCTCTAGCTGGATGTCCTGATACAGATGGTGACGGTGTTGCCGATAAAGACGATGCTTGTCCTAACGAAGCTGGTCCTGCTGAAAACAAAGGATGCCCATGGCCTGATTCTGACGGTGACGGTGTACTTGACAAAGACGATCAATGTCCTGAAATTGCTGGTACTGTAGCCAACAACGGTTGTCCAGAAGTAACTGAAGAAGTTCAGAAGCAATTGAATGACTACGCTAGAACTATCTTGTTCGATACTGGTAAATCTTCCATCAAAGCAGAGTCTACTTCTGTAATGGTTGACATCATCCAAATCTTGAACGAGTATCCTAACGCTAAGTTTACTGTTGAAGGTCACACTGACAGCGTTGGTAGCGAGAAATTGAACCAAGAGCTTTCTGAGAAAAGAGCTAACTCTGTTCGTGACTTCTTGATCGACAAAGGAATTTCTTCTTCAAGATTGACTGCTATCGGTTACGGTGAGGCTAAGCCTATCGCCACTAACAACACAAGAGCTGGTAGAGCACAAAACAGACGAGTTGAAATCAACTTGGTAAAATAATGAAATAGAAACTCAGTTTTCTTTTCGAAAAGGCCCTGCAATTGCGGGGCCTTTTTTATTTTTAATCCATGCATCAAAGTTTTCTGGAACATGTATTGGACCGTTTGCAAGAGAAGGACATCAACCCCTCCCAATGTACCTTTGTGCTCCCAAGTAAACGATCGGGAACTTTTTTAAAAAAGTTCATTTCCCAAAGGCTGCAGCAAAACACCTTTGCCCCGAAGATTTTCTCTATTCAGGACTTTATCGCGGACATTTCGGGGATGGACAAGGCTCCAAATCTGGAACTACTCCTAACTCTGTTCGAGAGCTACCAAAAATCCAATCTGGAAGAACACGATGACTTTCCAATCTTCATGAAATGGGGGCAGGTCCTCTTACAGGATTTTGATGAAATAGATGGCTACCTAATTCCTCCCAAGGATATCCTCAATTATCTGTCCGCTATCAAGGAACTCAACCATTGGTCCCTACAGAAAGAGAAAACCGAGCTCGTTAAAAACTATCTGCAACTGTGGAACAATTTGGAGTCTCTTTACAATGGCTTCACCAAAACCTTGTTGAAACAAAAACGAGGATATCAAGGGCTAATGTCCAGAATGGCCGTTGACAACCTAGAGGTCTATGGGAGCCTAAACAAGAACAATCTTTTCGTTTTTGTAGGCTTCAATGCCTTGAACAATGCAGAATCCAACATTGTCCAATATTTTCTGGAACAGGGAAATGGACTCATTTTTTGGGATATTGACACACATTTTTTGAATGACCCCATCCATGACGCTGGACTTTTCATCCGAAAATACCAGCGGGAGTGGCCTTATTATAAAAACAAAGGTGCCATAGAGCCCCAAGACCATTTTCTCGCTTCCAAAAGAATCGAAATAACCGGGGTTCCAAAAAGTATCTCGCAGACCAAATATGTGGGGCAACTGCTGCAAAATTTAAACGACCGCAAAGAGATTGATCTAGCCAAGACCGCCGTGGTACTAGCCGATGAGACTCTGCTCACACCCATGCTCAAAGCCGTTCCAGCCGCCATTGAGAGTACCAATATTACCATGGGGCTACCCTTGGACAAAACCGTGCTCCACTCCTTTTACCTTAGCTTTTTGGACCTAAGCAGCACCACTTCGGAACGGGGATGGCTCTATAAAAATGTATTGGAATTCCTCTCCAACCCCTATACCTCGGTATTGTCCAAAGATCAACCATTGGATTTTGCCAAGGTCATCTCCAATGACATCAAACAGAACAATTGGCTGTATTTGGATTCCAAAACCTTATCCAACTACGCCGATGCCTCCGAGATTCTAAAGATTATTTTTCCCGGCACAGCCATCAGCCCAGCACAGTGGGTAGATTGCTGCCTTTTGCTCTCCCTGCGCCTAAAAGCGCTGTTTCAAAAAGAGGGAAATGCATTGGAACTGGAACAGCTATACCGCTTTTACACGCTCTTCAACCAATTGAAGCAGCACTTGGACAAATTGGGTCATATTAAAGAACTCCAATCCATCAAAAGCCTGTTCAGACAGTTGGCGAATATGGAGAATTTGGATTTTGTTGGCGAACCGTTGACAGGCTTACAGATCATGGGGATGCTGGAAAGCCGAAACCTAGATTATGAAACCGTCATCATTACCTCGGTCAATGAGGGAATCCTACCTTCGGGAAAATCCAACAACTCCTTTATTCCCTTTGATGTAAAACGGGACTACGGTCTGCCCACCTACAAAGAAAAGGACGCCATTTACACCTACCACTTCTACCGACTCATCCAACGGGCCAAAAACGTGTTTGTCATCTACAACACAGAGCCCGATGTCTTGGAAGGTGGTGAAAAAAGTAGACTGGTCTCGCAACTGCTCACCGATAAGGACGTGGCTCCTTTTGTGACCCATACCATCAGCACGCCACAGACACAGATCACGGCAGAAACCCTCTTACAGATCACCAAGGGCGAACAACTGCACAGGGACATCGTGGTTTTTGCCGAAAACGGCTTTTCCCCCACTTCCCTGACCAATTACATTAGAAACCCCATCGACTTTTACACCCGTAATATTTTAAAGATCAACGATGTGGAGGAAGTCGAGGAGAACATCGCTGCCAACACCTTCGGGACCATTGTGCACGATAGTCTGGAGGACCTATACCAACCTTTATTGGGGCAAGTGCTCACTAAGGAAAACGTATCCGCCGTAAAGCCGCAGATTGCCCAAACGGTGCAGCGACATTTCCATAAAAATCTGTCGGGGGTCGATGTTTCCAAAGGAAAATATCTTCTGGTCTACAACGTCATCGTAAAATATCTGGAAAACTTCATCGGTTTGGAACTGCAACAACTCCAAAGACATGAAGTAAAACTCCTCGCTCTGGAAGAACGGTACGAGTGCCAACTGCAAGTGCCCGGTCTTGACTTTCCCATAAAATTGAAAGGCACCTTGGACCGAGTGGATCAAGTAGACGGCATTATCCGGGTGGTGGATTACAAGACTGGAAAGGTGGAACCCAAAAACGTAAAAATCACGGATTGGGGGGAACTCATCACCAATTACGACAAGAGCAAGGCGTTCCAACTGCTGTGCTACGCCCTGCTGTACACCAAAAAGCATGGGGAGCAGTCCTTGCACGCAGGCATCTATTCCTTTAAAAACCTGGGACAGGGATTTTTCCCCTTTTCCGAGGACAAAAACCCCTTGATCGATGCCAAGGTGCTGGAAACGTTTAACAGCTATCTAGAACAACTCATCAAGGAAATCTGCTCCACGCAAATCCCACTGACCGAAAAACCCGTTTAACTATTTAAGATCGGGGCGGGTGGGCCGCACCTCTATTTTGCTGGGCAATGTTCTGGGGTGCATGGTAAGTAGATCTACCACCAATTTTCCAATATCTTCTGGTTGGATTTTCCAAGCGTCCTTCTCCGAGGGTTCGTTGCTATTAAAGTGCGAAGCCACCGATCCCGGCATGATCGTGGTGACCTTGATGTTGTATTTCCTTAAATCGAGCATGGCGGCCTGTGTAAAGCCCACTACTCCAAACTTGGTGGCATTGTAGCCCGCTGCGGTGGCAAAAAAGTTTGTCCCGGCCAAGCTGGCCAAGGTCATGTAATAGCCTTCGGTTAGTTTTAGGGCCTCTACCGAAGCCTTTAGTGTATGGAACACCCCATTCAGGTTGGTGTTGATCATTTGGTTCCAATCTTCGGGCTTCATTGCATCAATGGGGGCAAAATGACCCACCCCGGCATTGGCCATGACCACATCCAATCGCTTCCACGTTTTTAGTATATGTTCAACAGCATCTATTTCATCCTGTAATCCAACCACGTCCGAAACCACGCCCAAAACATTGGTGCCTCCATTAAGTTGGTTTACGGCCTTATCCACACTGTCTCGACTACGCCCGCTAATGGCCACTTTCATGCCTTGTTGCAAAAGACTCTTGGCAATGCCCAATCCTATTCCTTTGGTGCCTCCTGTGATGTAGGCTACTTTTCCTTCTAAATCCATATTGATTTTTTATCCCCTAAAGTTCAAAAAGGAAATGGGCAAAAACAAAAAATCCATCCTAAAAGGATGGTAAATTTTAGGGTGCATGGCCTACCTTCTCCATCAACCCATGTCCGACCATAATAAAGTGGTACATTTATTAACGTGTAACAAGAACAAAGAGGACTTTCAATAAAACCAACTGTTGTCTCACTTATCCATGAATCATCTATGTTTTGGAACAAAAAGAACAAATTACCGATTACCGATGAAGATAAAGTTTGGGTTGATGAAGAACTGAATTGGTTACGAAATGAATTTGGGGAAGAATATTTCATGGAGACCCGAACGGTAACCCCCACAAAAGACTTCTATGCCCGTACGTTTGACGGAACGGAAAAAGATGCCGAATTTATTCTAGAGCGCACCATAGAGCTAATGGATATTAGAGATGTAAAGATAACGCTCGACTTTTTCTCCGACTCTCCGATTGAAATGGCGGATGGAACGATTTTGACAACACCGGCTGACTTGGACGGTAGCTGGGACAGTGCGAGTGGAACCTATCAACAATCTGAGAACGAAACCATTGTTTCAATTGAAAGAGGACAGCTAAAAAATCCCATTTCCTTAATTGCCAACATTTCGCACGAATTGGCCCACCAAATTCTATTGGGAGAAAATCGAATAGAGGAAAATGATGAGTTTTTGACCGACTTTACCGCAATTTATCACGGATTTGGAATTTTTATTGGTAATTCCCGGTTTCAATTTGTTTCCCAAGGCTTTGGTTGGCAATCGAGCAGCCAAGGCTATTTGCCTGAACAGATAATAGCTTACGCCATGGCTTGGTTATCCAAGGAAAGAAATGAAAAAACCGGTTATAGTCAATTCTTAAACAAATCGTTGAAGAAATACTTTGATCAAAGTTTGGAATGGCTGATAAAAAACTAAACATGAAAATTGGAGATTCATACAATTTCGAAAACAATCAGATTCGAATAATACTTTTTGACGATAAGGAAGTGTTTTATCAAACCATTAATGACGATAATTCTTTCGTGTATTCCAACTACAGAACTATAAATTATTATCGCACGTCATTAAAACATTTCTATGAGAATTCTCATTTCATTGAATCATTGGAACTAACAGAAAAAGAGTACAAAACCCATAGACCAGATTTACCATTGCGGTTAAATTGTTTTTCAGGGGTTTTTTGGGTTGCAAGCGGCTATGAACATGAAAACAATCTTATTGATCTCTTAAAATCTAAAGGAATAGATAAAAAAAAGATTCAGGGATTGAATTGTTCAAAAGTTGCGATATACCCCACAGGTCAACAACAATCCAATAAAAAACCAATTTTGTTGGAAAATAAAAACGGTCACTTTTCTGGATTAAAGTTGATAATGGAATGTTTTCGAATTCAAAGCGAATACGTTAACCCTGACAAACCTTACTTCTCAAGGTATCGACTAATTCCAAATGGAAGGGAAGAAAAAAGACTTTCAGGAATTGGAATGTACAGACTCGGCATAAAAGGAAACATTCCTTCCTATTATCTTGGTGGAGAAATTAGTATGATGGAATTGGAGTCCCAAAAAAGTTGCTTGGTTCAAAAATAATTGCTCCCACTACCGCAATATCAAATCTTGCTCCCCCCAACCCCACACCAAATAATTTCTTACTTTGCAGAGGTGAACAAATCTTTAAACCATCTACCTAAAACCAAGCAAGATGAGCTGGGCCGCCTCACCACCCTGCTCTCCGCCTTTAAAGAGGTGGAAATGGTGCTGCTCTTTGGCAGCTACGCCCGCGGCAACTGGGTAGAGGACACCTATGTGGAAAAGGGCATCACCTACGAATACCGGAGCGATTATGACATGCTCGTGGTGCTCACCCACGAAGATCTGCAACAAAAATTCCGGATAGAGGACAAGGTAAAGGCCGAACTCACCAGTACGGGCCACGTGCGCACTCCCGTGAACCTCATCTTCCACGGTATAAAACACCTGAACCATGCCCTGCGACTGGGCAATTACTTTTTTAAGGACATTAAAAAAGAGGGCATTGTGCTGTACGATTCCGAAAAGTGTAAATTGGCCACGCCCAAACTCTTGACGCCCCAAGAAAGCCAACAAAAGGCACAGGACCATTTTGACCAGTGGTTTACGAGTGCGAACAACTTTTTACTAGGGTGCAACGATTTTATTGCGAAGGGTATACTAAATGAAGCTGCATTTATGCTCCACCAAGCCACGGAGCGCTACTACACCACCATATTATTGGTGTTCACGGATTACCGCCCCAAGGACCACAATCTGGAGACCTTGGGCATAAAAAGTGGAAATGTGCGACAAGCGTTTTGCGGTGTTCCCCACCCAAACCGAGGAAGAAAAACGCCTCTTTGAACTCTTAAAGCGCGCCTATATAGATGCCCGTTACAAAATGGAGGAGTACCACATCACCAAAGCTGATCTGGAGTATCTGTCGGCCCGAGTGGCGGAACTACAACAACTGACCAAGGACATCTACCTTGAAGAAAATTAAGGGGATTGGGGAGGGGTGAATTTGGATTGGCCCTTTGCGTTTGAAAATATCACTCAACAACTTCCAAATTTCTTTTGATGGATACCGGGTTGCCATTCTCGGTAAACCCTTCCAGGACCAACTCATAGGTCCCCGTAACATCCGAAGTATAAAAAACAACTTCTTGCTCCCTGCCCAACAGATCCACCTTGGGCAGCCAAAGCAATTGGTATCTGTAATCTGGAACACGGGACCGATCATGATCCCCAACATACATTTGTTTAAAGTAGTGTTTCCGTTCCTCTGGCCTGAACAGCTCAATGTTCATGAGGTCCGGTGAGTAAAACTCATTGAAAAAATCCCCTTTGATCGTTTTAAGGGAAAGCACTCCTTGGAACATCTGCGAACCGATCAATACATTTTCCCTGGAGAAATTTATGGACTTCACTCTTTTTGCATTATACCCTATAATATCCTCATGATCTTTAACAAATAGGCCATCCACAAAAACCGCTGCAAAAAGTTTGTCGTTGGGCAGACCCACATTTGGGCGTACCTCAAAAACCCTAGATCCATTGTTCAAGGTCTTAATGGAAAGATGGTCCGTTACCTCTACTATGGTTTCTTCCAAGGTATTGAACCGGGTATAGGCATCCAAATCGTACACAATGGGTAAATCCCTATAAAAAGGAGTGATCTGTTCAACTGGAATTACAGAATCCATGCGTACTTCCCCATATGCATTCTCAATCTGGTTGTGTACGCTTCTTTGCAGGATCGGATTCTCCATGGCCCTAGGGATGGTAAACCCCGGAAAGGCCAAATCACTATGATTACCTTCCTTGGCATCCAATTTAACTTCATATTTGTCAACTGCATCGGACATAAGCTGCACCGCGGCCACCGTATTGCTATACTTTCTATCTAAAATAAAGCTGAATCTCCCCTTATCATCAGAAGTTGCCACTTTAAAAAGAAAGGCTTCCCCGGGCAAAGACAGGGATATTCTTTGGTTTTCCACAGGCATATCGGTGCCTTTTTCCAAAACAATGCCCGAGATGACCTCTCCCCTGATCTCTGGAACATACAGATTTGTGGTAGCCGAACGGTTGGTCACACTCTTGTTCCGGTCCATTAAAAAAGCTTCTGAAGACATAGGGGTTCTAAAAGAAACGGAGCCCTTCTTCCTTATTGAAAGCGAATAACTACCCCCTGTTGCCGAATTACTTGTTCTTTCTATGGTAATTGCCACTCTTTCCCGTTTTCCTACAGCTGTCTTGTCCACGATAACATTTACAAATGGACTGCTGTTGGATCGTGAAATGGTGTTCGCACTTTTGTGTTCCCGTGGCGAATTATCTTGAATTGAGTCTGTGGGTTCCTCTAAATAGGCCTCTGGTATGGTTTTATATGGGTTGATGATATAAACATCGGCTTGAAAAAAGGTTTCCCTTCCAAAATTTCTCATCCATTCCGTATATCCCAGCAATTTATAGGTGCCCGTGGAAAGGGCAACCGGCAGAAAAAAATCGCCTTCACCTGAACCGGAATCCAACCATAGCTTGTGGGAGAAAACAACCGCCCCATTATTATCGATCAAGGAAACGTACCCTATTTTACTGATTTTGGTGGGCTTTTTGGTGGAATTGTCCAGGCCATAGAATTTGTATAAAAGTTTTTCGCCCGTAAACAGTGTGGACTCATTGAAGTGAACATAGGCACTTTCTTGGGGAATGGACCGTAATATTTGTGTATTGGATTGTCCAAATAGTACATTTTGGGTCATGCACAAGAGGAATACCATAAGGATATAGCTGCTTTTCATAATCTTTATTTTAATCTGTCCAAAATTCAGGGACCTCGGCAGTGCCCAATACACTACAGTCCCCACAGACCCTAGGTGCTATCAGGTACGGTCCCTCACCATCTCCTGGGGAGATGTTGTCCCCAACAAATACAGCGGTACCACTTTCTAAGATCGGTCTTAAGACACATCCTCCCAAATTTTGAATCACTGGAGTACCCGGCCTACAATTTTCTATATAGGGCGGCAAGGGTTCTCCCGGGTAAAAATCTTCATAATTGAAAAAAATACGTTGCTCATCAACAGTGGCCACATCAAAATAGCCCAATACGTTCTCGTTTCTGCCTTCCATAGAGAAAACATTTCCTTGTAAAAACCCTGTTTGAATCTGTGAGAAAAGATTCTCCGAACCTGTGATTTCATCAAGAGTCTCAAAAAACGTATACGCCTCATTGGACAGGACATACTGCCTAACCAATATGCTGTACCTATGGGATATACTATAGTTGTCCCTATTAATGAACCGAACCATAAAATTGTTGACCCGGTCTTCCGCCAAATCTTTTGTTGAGGTCAGGACAATTTTATTGGAAAATAGGGTTGGGTAGCAGATCCGTTCGTCCGTTCTATTGGGCACCTCCAACACATTACAACCCCCTTGGGGGTCACCGATCAAACTGGTTTGGTTCCAATCTGGGGCAATCACCCGGAAGGTTTCCTCATATTCATAGCGATAGTTCAAGGAGTTTCCCGTAGAGTCAAAGCTGTCTACAAAAATTGCCATGCCATCTTCGCCAAAATCATTGGTTATCCGCTCTGCCCTAACTTCATCAATGGTGGTTTCCGCAGTAAGTCGGGCAGTTTCCGAACCATAGTTTCTACCGTCCTCGGTAGTAATGGAAAGCTGGTAATCCAACCCTTGTTGGGCAGCAAAAGCGGTAGTGGAAAGGTACGTACCGTTGCCAATGTCGCTGAAGGTATAGGTGTTTCCTTGCGAATCGGTCACGGTAACATTGGCATTGGATTCGGCCAAAGGCCCTTCTTCTTCAAATTCATAAGTTCGTGAGAGAAAAACCCGTTGTTGTTTTAATTCATTGGTAATGGTCGCCTCTATGACCAAAGCGCTTTCAAAATCAAGAAAAGTAGCTTCAAAAGGTTCTATACATGAAATCACGGAAAACATCCAAAAGAACACTGCCGACATCCAAAATTTTCGTATTAACTGCATAAGTCTCAAAATTTGAAGTTGTAGGTTATGGTGGGTACAGGAATAGAGAATATGGAGCTTTGGTATGCCTTGATATTGCCATCCTCCGTCACAAAAAACACCGAGTACGGGTTATTCCTTCCCAAAACGTTATATATGGAAAAGCTCCAAAAGCTATGGGCAAATTTCTTGATCTTATGGTTTCCCTCCATTTGAAAGCTCAAATCCAAACGGTAATAATCGGGAATCCGAAACTTGTTCCGATCACTGTAAAACACGAATTCTGAGTTGTTGAACGCGAAACTTCCAATGGGAAAAGTTACCGGCCGACCTGTTTGATACACAAAATTGGCCGATACACTGAACCTTCGTGTAAACTTGTAATTCGCCACCATACTTATATCATGGGGCTTATCATAGTTGGAAGGAAAAAACTGCCCATTATTGATCCGTTCCTCATTGAACTCACTATCCAATCTTACAAATGACCGCGAATAGGTATACCCCAACCAACCATTCAGTTTGCCCTCATTTTTCTTGATGAGGAATTCTACCCCATATGCTTTTCCATCACCTTGTATCACTTCGGCCTCAATGGTCTCATTGAGCAGCAACTGGGCTCCTACTTTGTAATCCAATAGATTCTTTTGCTTTTTGTAATACCCTTCCAAACTGAGTTCATACTTATTCCCCTCAAAATTCTTGTAAAAGCCAAGAGAGGCCTGATAGGCTTCCTGTGGTTTTATATTGATGTCGGACAACTTCCAAGTATCGGTTGGGGACACGGTGGTATTGTTGGATAGGGTATGGATATACTGGAACGCATTGTTCAAGCTCGCCTTTACCGAAAAACCCGGGGTGATGGAATAACGTGCAGAAACCCTTGCCTCAGGGCCACCGTAGGTTTCGACCACCTCATTTTTATCAAATTCCTGCGTTTCTTGCAACGTGCCATCATTGCGAGGGGCGTTTTCTTCATATATACGCTGTACGCCTTCCCCCAATGCGGCATAGAAAGAATACCGCAACCCCACATCTACCAAAAGCTTCTCATTTACCTCATAGCTATCGGAGAGAAAAATGGCAGATTCCAGTCCGTGTTCTTTGGGTATGGTCAGAGGGGATACATCAGAATCCGAACCCATGGGCTCAATGCTTCCCGGGCTCACTTCGTAGTATTTGCTGGACAATCCAAAATCCAACGTATGCTTATCACTGTGCAAATATTTTATCTTGAATTTGAATTCGGTCTCGTTGTTTTGGTATCCCAAATCAAAATCATCATTGGCCTGCCCATCAAATTCAATCCCAAATTTATATTGACTGTTGGCAAGTATTAAGCTGCTCGTGGTCTTTTCACTGAACTTGTGGTCCCATCCCAAAGAAATAAGTCTGTTGCTGTAATCGTAAATGGAATCTGAGGTAATACTGAATGCATCATGGCTAAAATACCCCGTGGCCTTGACCTCATTGTTCTCATTGATGGTATGGCTATACTTGGCCAGTACATCGTAAAAAGAAGCGGTGCTATTGCTGAGTTCCTTGTTGTCCAAAGCTCCCAAAATCCAATCGGAATAGGTAGCCCTTCCCCCTAACATCAATGCCGATTTATCCTTGACCACAGGGGTTTCCAAAACTATATTGCTGGTCACCGGCCCAATGGAGGCTTCTCCTGAAAATTTTTGGTCATTGCCCTCCTTGCTTTTAATATCGAAAACGGAGGAAAGACGCCCCCCAAACTCAGCCGGGATGTTACCCTTATAGATCTCTGCAGAACCTACGGTAAAGGGATTAATGGCCGAAAAAATTCCGAAAAAGTGTGAAGGATTGTAGATTGCCCCATTATCCAACAGGATAAGGTTTTGGTCTGTTCTTCCGCCGCGCACATTATATCCTGCCGCCCCTTCTCCCGCCGTGGTGATTCCCGGTAATGTTATCGCGGCCTTTAAAATATCCTGCTCACCAAGTACCAAGGGGATGTTCTTGATTTTCTCCACTTCAATAAGGGTTACTCCGGTAATGGCTGTTTCAACATTACGGTTTTGGTTTCCCTGCACCACCACTTCATCCAAGGCTTCCACACTCTCGTTCAATTGAAAATCATAGGTTCCATCATTGTAGAGAATGATCTTGGTCCGTGAGCTCTCAATACCCAATCCCCTTGTTTGGAGGACACTCTCACCTATAGGCAAATTTATGCTGTATCGCCCGTTGGAGTCCGTGGAAGTTCCTTCATTGCTCCCTTCAACAATAATGGCCATATCTGGAATAGGCTGTCCATTCAATGCAACCAAGGCCCTACCGCTCAGTGTAAAGGTTCTTCTGCCGCTGTTCCTGTTTTCCCTTCCAATACGGACCACTTGCATTGCTCTGGAAGTATTTTCTTCTTCATTGACAAACACTGGGGAAATTTCTTCGATTTCATCATAATTTGGCACGTCTTCGGTAATCACTTCACGTCCAAAGAAATCCTCGGGCAAGGCGTCGTAAATTTGATTGTTTTGAAGTAGGTAAACCTCATTTGAACCACCCATATGATAATTGATGACGGTATCTTTTAGAAGACTGTCCAATACCTCATTGACAGGGGTGTCTTGAAAAGTTCCTGAAACCCTAATACCCTCAATCCAGTGATCAAGGTAAAAAAAATGGAGTCCGGTCTTACTTTCAATGGTAGTCAAGGCCTCTTCCAAGCCAACATTGGTAAAAGAAACTGAAATTTTTGGGACGCTGTTCTGCGCAAACAAATATTGTATGCTCCAAAGGAGCATACATACAATGATGATCTTTCTCATTCCACAATGTTTTCGTTGGATTGGGATAAAAGAATTTCAATTCGTTTTGCCAAACTGACCATAAACCCATCGGGGTCTGCCTTGCTCTGTCTTATGGCCAAAGCATAAAAAGCCTTGATTTCCTTTTTTAGCTCGGGAAACAAGCCAATAACTTCTTTCTTGGAGTTGAACGAATGGTAACGGCCTCTATAAAATAGTGCATGTTTACTGGGGCCGTCCAAAAACTCGTAGTAGAGGACTCTTCTATCTTTCTTATCGAATTTTCTTTTGGTGTATTTGGTGTGAAGGGTAAAATAGGAACCTTCCATGGAAATTGCATAAAACCCATGCTCTTTCAACAATGGTGCCTCTTTCTCCAAAATTTTCACAAAGCGCTCGCCATCCAAAACAAAACCTTCCAAATATTTGTTCAACAGCTGCATGGTGCTGCCGCCCGCTTCCGTGACCAAGCGCAAGAGGACCGCATCGTCATAGACATCGTACTTTATATCAAGGTTGTAATACCATTGCCCATCATAATGTACACTTCCCAAGAAAAAATCCACTCCCTTATAAAAATGTACCCTTTCATTGATTGTCCTGTATTTTTCAACATATACCGTTCCTTGATAAAGCCCCGTATTTTCTATTCCCACTTCTTCATCAAAGACATTGTACATCCGTGCTTGGGACATATCCTGACCATAAAATGAAATGGTTCCAATAAAAAATAGGAATTTAAAAACGTAGTTGAGGTTATGTACCATGTATATTCAGAATTGAATTTTGGGCATGGAAGCACGTTCGAAAATAAAATTTATGTGGGGGGAAAATTCTTATGACTTCCTAAATTTAAACTATTCAATTAAATAAGCAAATTATATTGGAGGTTTTACAAGGTCCATCTTTTCGCGTATAAACAATGGTTCTCACTTTGAAGAACCCGCACCCCCGACCCCCACACCAAATAATTTCTTACTTTGCGTAGGTGAACAAATCTTTGGACCATCTACCTAAAACCAAGCAAGATGAGCTGGGCCGCCTCACCACCCTGCTCTCCGCCTTTAAAGAGGTGGAAATGGTGCTGCTCTTTGGCAGCTACGCCCGCGGCAGCTGGGGGAGCTTACTCTAACAGATACAGGAACATGGAAAAGAAGTGAAAAAACAATTGCATGTTAGAATTGAGCAATTGGAAAACTTACAATTCTGATGGCCCTAACTTTAGAGTCTTTATGAATGGTTTTCTTTGGTTAAATGGAGAATATATCGATTTGGGGCCCGATGGCGATTCTTCGACTAGCTTTAGAAAAGCTAAGTCAAATGACTAAACTTTCATGAAACGGCAACCCCTCGCTGCCACTAAATTCCCCGCTGCCGCAAGATTCCATCTTATGGCAAATAATCCCCGAGGACATTTGCCTTGAAAAAATTAAGAGGATTGGAAAAAGATAAAAACGTCATGCTGAATTTATTTCAGCATCTTCTGCTTTTGGTCGGAAATACTTTACGGGAACCTGAAACAAGTTCAGGTTGACGGAAGGCCCTGCTTCCTACAAAAAGTGATACATTTATAAGCATACGGAAAAGATTCTCAATCTTGAATAATCAACCTCCAAAAGTTTAAAATTAGTATGGTCCAAGAAATCATATTGGGTATTGGGGTCATTATAGGGCTCTTGTTATATAAAAAAACCAATCCCATCTTATTAAAATTAATTCTAGCCAGTCTTTCTGTGAGTTATGTTCTAGGACTTTTTAACTATCCTCTTACAAGTACAATTGGGTTTATTGGATTTGGAGTTTCCTCTCTTGTATTTGGAATATATTGTTCAATAAAAAACATATGGATCAGTGCACTAATTGGCCTTTTTGCGAGCACAACTATTCTTCATGGAATAATGAACTGGCCATTTTATGGTGAAATGCAATTTATAATGATTGTGCCCATCATTTGTTTCATTGTGGTTTGCCTAAATTGGAGAAAACATCTTAATGAATTCTCTATTTTGACAATTCTGACATTCTATATGATAACCTTATTCATCGATTTGATTTCAAAATGGATTTAACAAATTGAAAAAAACCGCTGCCGCAAGATTCCATCTTGTGGCAAATAATCCCCGAGGACATTTGCCTTGAAAAAATTAAGAGGATTGGAAAAAGATAAAAACGTCATGCTGAATTTATTTCAGCATCTTCTGCTTTTGGTCGGAAATACTTTATGGGAACCTGAAACAAGTTCAGGTTGACCAAAATCGCACTTCCTACAATAAGTGATACATTTATGATAATGCAGAAGATTTCGTACATCAATCAGCTAACATCGTTTTGAAAATGACAGATTCTTATTTTGAGATACGTGATGGTTCTAATTTTATTAAAGTGGATGTCATAAAGCAGAACTTTCCTGATGCAAATTTAGATTGGGATAAAAACTCGGTAAATTGTTGGGTTTCAGCAAAATTTGGAATGTTCTCTGGAAAATTCAATACGGACTTGATGACAACCGATTTTGAAATTTTCAAAAAGGAACTGGAAATACTTTATGAAAATCTTGACCGAAGTGCCATTTTCGAGGGGTACGAGGATCAGGTAGCTATTCGAATCAAGGGTGACGGAATCGGACACCTTAATGTACTTTGTTGGTTAAATGACTATGTTGGGATAGGGAACGAACTAAAGGGGGAACTAAATTTTGACCAAACTGAGTTAAAAAAATTGATTGCGCAATTGGGAAAAATAACAACTGAATATAAGGTTTACGGAAAAATTAAAAAAGGAGATACCTCTTTATCCAATTCATTGTGGCAGCGAATTAAAAATAAATTTGATTTATAAAGCAAATGCAAATAGCTCCGCTGCCGTAAGATTGCATCTTGCCCCACTGTCACCAGTTTGGCGGTATATAATGGAAAAAGTTCAGCATATAATCAAGTTGTACACTATTTAAACAAAACGATTAGAAATGATTGAAAATTTACCAAATTGGATAAACTTGACTTTTATTTTGGCCGTAATTTTCTGTATTGGACTTTTTCATTATTCAAATGGAAAATCTAAAAAATTGACCTTACTAATAATACTTTGGAGTCTATTACAATCAATTCTAGCTTTCAAAGGATTTTATCAAAACACAAGTTTAATTCCACCAAGATTTTTACTTGTATTAATTCCTGCTTCAATATTTATCATCTATGGTTTAACCAATAAGCCGAGGAATTGGATTTTAAAAAATAGACGGACAGAATTGAGTACATTTTTGCACACAGCCAGAATTCCAATTGAAATCGTACTTTTCTATTTGTTTTCGCACAAAATGATTCCTGAGTTGATGACATTTGAAGGAAGAAACTTTGATGTTTTAGCAGGAATAACAGCACCTATTATTGGTGTTATATGGATGAAAAAATTTATTGGGCGAAAAACACTGATAATCTGGAATATTTTGGCTTTGTGTTTAGTCTTGTTCATATTACTAAACGGAATTTTATCAAGTGAACTACCAATTCAAATGTTCGGGTTTGAACAACCCAATAAGGCAATAAATTATTTTCCTTTTATTTTATTACCAGCAACCGTTGTCCCAATTGTAATTTATACCCATATAACAGATATAATTAAACTATTGAATAAAGAAAAAACAGCGTACAACAATGGCTATAACTAATTGCTTGTTCTCCTCCGCTGCCGCAAGATTGCATCTTGTGGCAAACAACCCCATAAAAAAAGCACCCCGGTGGGGTGCTTGCGCTTGATCGTGGAGAATACCGGATTCGAACCGGTGACCTCTTGCCTGCCAGGCAAGCGCTCTAGCCAACTGAGCTAATCCCCCAAAGAGAGCGCAAAGGAAATACTTTTTTCCGAAACTATCAAAAATAGTGCGCCTGCTTAGTCTTTTTTAACGCTGAGCACCAATACGGGGATGGGTACAAAGAACTCTGACTTTCTAATGGTGTTCTTTTCCCACAGTTTTTTAAAGAACCCGCGTTTTCTTCGGAACACGCACAGCATGTCCGGATGTTCGTTCCTAAAATGCTCCGTTACCCCCAGATAGGTGGTGGCGTTTTCGGTAATGGTCAATTGCTTGCTCAGGTCCATAAGGGCGGTGTTCACCTTAAGGTCGTCCTCGGAATACCCGGGACGTTTTACCAACAATAGGCTCACCTCTGCCCTGAATTTGTTCTTTATGGTCACCAATGGGCTCAAAATGCTACTCCGCTTCAAAATCCCTGATCCAAAGGCCGTTAAAACCTTCTTGATTGGCTTGAACTCGGTTCCCTTGGGAACGATCAAGGTGGGGATATCGGTCTGTTTAATGATCCTCCCAGAAGTGTTCCCCAGATAAAGCTCCTCCATAATGTCGTTGCTTCGTGGTGCTATAATGATCAGGTCTATGCCCAACTCCTTGTTTATGCTGTTCAGTCCATCCACAATATCACCATTGTACGTGGCCATCTTGATCTCCACACCTTTGGTGTCCACTTGGTCAATGACTTCCTTTAAATGCTCCTTGCCGCTTTTTGAAACCTTCTCTTCCACATTGGCCAAGCTCCCAATCCCAGTGGCCACATGGAACACATCCATGACAAAGATCTTGGCGCCAAAGTTCGATGCAAAGTCTACGGCATACTGCAATGTTTGTGAAGAATCCGGTGATGTTCCAATGGGTACAAGAATGTTGTTCATTATTTGGCTGTTATGATTTAACCCTAAATTTACAATTAAATTGAAATGAATCCATGATACGGCACGCAAAGATATCTGAAATTGACCATATCCTGACCATTACCAAGGCCTGCGCCCTGAAAATGCAGTCCAACGGTATTTTTCAATGGAACGAGCACTACCCAAACAAGACTGCTTTTGTCAATGACCTTGACCGAAACGAACTCTATGTGAAAGAGCACGAAGGCTCCGTTGTGGGGGCCATTGTGGTTTCCACCTTCATGGATGAGGAGTATGTGCCCATAGAATGGCTCACCCCAAATGGCAACAGTACCTACATCCACAGACTTTGCGTGGACCCGGCCTGTCAGGGCAAGGGTTTTGCCCAAGAGCTCATGGATTTTGCGGAGGAACATTCCAAAGCAAAGGGGTTTGTATCAGTGCGGTTGGATACGTTCTCGCAAAACAAACGGAACCAGCGTTTTTATGAGCAACGGGGGTATCAAAAGCTGGGCGATATCTTCTTTCCCAAACAAAGTGAGCATCCTTTTCATTGTTATGAATTAGTGCTGTAACTTGCAGCGTCTTGAGCACGCAGATCAATTTTAAAAGCATCAACCAACTGGCAGTTCCCGCCACCATTTCGGGCATTGCGGAACCCATTCTTTCCATAACGGATACCGCCATTGTGGGCAATATCCCCGTGGATGGTTTGGAGTCGCTGGCCGCGGCCGGGATTGTGGGGTCATTTTTGTCCATGCTCATCTGGGTGCTGGGCCAAACCCGAAGCTCCATTTCCGCGATCATCTCCCAATATTTGGGTGCCGGCAAATTGGAAGAGGTGAAACATCTGCCCGCACAGGCCATCTTTTTCAACATTTTGTTGAGCATCGTAGTGCTGTTGTCCACCGTCTTTATCATTGAGGATATTTTTAGCCTTTTCAATGCCACGGGGAAAATATTGCAGTATTGCATTTCTTACTATTCCATTAGGGTCTGGGGCTTTCCCCTCACCCTGTTCACCTTTGCCATTTTTGGCATTTTTAGAGGGTTGCAGAACACTTTTTATCCCATGGTGATTGCCTTGATCGGTGCCGTACTCAACATTGTGCTCGATTTTCTATTGGTCTATGGAGTGGACGGCTATATCCCGGCCCTATATCTGGATGGGGCCGCTTGGGCCAGTTTGATATCGCAGGCCATTATGGCCTTGATTGCGTTTGTCCTTTTGCTGAAAAAGACCGACATCAGTCTTAGACTGGTACTGCCGCTGAACAAGGAACTCACCCGATTGGTCTTCATGAGCCTCAACCTTTTTGTACGGGCATTGGCACTGAATGCCGCATTGATCATCGCGGTTAGGGAAGCCACCTCCCTTGGCGACAAATACATTGGAGCACATACTATTGCGATAAATCTTTGGCTCTTCGCCGCCTTTTTTATTGATGGATATGGCGCCGCCGGAAACAGTATGGGCGGAAAATTGTTGGGAGCCAAGAACTACAATGGTTTGTGGCAACTCGCCAAGAAAATTATTTTCTATGGGCTCACGGTCAGTGTGGTCCTTATGCTGATAGGTTTTGTGTTCTACAGACCCATTGGGCATCTTTTTTCCAACGAGACCGTGGTGCTGGAAACCTTTTACGGCATTTTTTATATCGTTATTCTAGGCTTGCCCATGAATACCTTGGCCTTTGTTTTTGATGGTCTTTTTAAAGGTCTGGGCGAAATGAAATACTTGCGGAACGTGCTGCTCTCGGCCACCTTTTTGGGCTTTATTCCGGCGCTGTATCTTGGTAAATACCTCGGGTGGGGATTCCATGCCATTTGGATTGCCTTTGTGGTTTGGATGATGATCAGAGGATTTGCCTTGGTCTGGAAATTCCGGCAAAAGTTCAGGCCCTTGGTGCAAAACGTTTAATTTAGTGATTGAAAAGCTCAAGAACCAAGAACCAAGAACCAAGAACCAAGAACTCATAACTCATAACTCATAACTCATAACTCATAACTAAAATAATGCCCACAGACAGACCCAACGGAAGTTTATATACCAAGATCGACAACGGTGTTGCAACGGTAGAATTTGGCCATCCTGCCAGTAATTCCTTTGTTTCTGAACTTTTAGAGCGATTGACCAAGGAGTTTGACAAGCTTTCCGGGAATGATTCGGTTTCGTTGATTGTCCTTAAATCGGAAGGGGAGCGTGCTTTTTGTGCCGGTGCTTCCTTTGACGAACTGGTGGCCATTTCCAATTTGGAAGAGGGGAAGGCTTTTTTCAGTGGCTTTGCCAATGTAATCAATGCCATGCGCAAATGTCCCAAACCCATCATCGGAAGGGTACAAGGAAAAACGGTTGGCGGAGGGGTAGGGTTGGCCTCTTCGTGCGACTATGTATATGCCACGGTGGATGCCGCCATTAAATTATCGGAGATTTCCATCGGGATCGGGCCCTTTGTAATTGCCCCGGCCGTGGAACGAAAAATGGGAAAGGCAGCCCTGGCCGAACTCAGTTTTAACCCTACCGAATGGAAAAATGCCTATTGGGCCAAGGAAAAAGGACTCTTTGCCAAGGTATTCGACTCCATTTCAGAAATGGACAAAGAGCTGGACTTCCATGTCCAGAAATTGGCGACCTATAATCCCAGCGCCTTGGCCGAAATGAAACGGATCCTTTGGGAAGGAACCGAACATTGGGACGACTTATTGGCAGAACGCGCCGAAATTTCAGGAAAACTGGCCCTTTCCCCCGATACAAAAAAGGCATTGGAAAAATTTAAAAAATAGCCCATGGATATTCTTTCTTTTCTCAATAGTGATATGGTACTACCACTAGTGGCTCTTTTGGTCATTGTGGTCTATGTCATCACCAGAATACGAAATAACAGGAAGTTCAAAAGATAGATGAAGAACATCAGCCTACCCAAAAACAAGAAGGTCTATTTTGCCAGCGACAACCATCTTGGGGCACCCACCCGAAAGGACAGCCTGCCCCGGGAAAAAAAGTTTGTGGCTTGGTTGGATTCCATTAAGCATGATGCCCATGCCATTTTTTTGATGGGCGATCTTTTTGACTTTTGGTTTGAGTATAAAACCGTTGTGCCCAAAGGGTTTACCCGAACGCTTGGAAAACTGGCCGAACTCTCAGACATGGGCATCCAGATTACCTATTTTGTGGGTAACCATGATTTGTGGATGAATGGTTATTTTGAGGAAGAACTCAACATTCCCGTCTATCACAAACCCCAACAATTCCTCATCAACGACACTTCATTCTTCATTGGCCACGGGGATGGCCTGGGTCCTCATGACAAAGGGTTCAAACGGATGAAGAAGGTGTTTACAAATCCGGTTGCCAAGTGGTTCTTTAAATGGTTGCATCCTGATTTGGGGGTTCGTTTGGGGCAGCACCTTTCCGTGAACAACAAGGTGATTTCCGGTGATGCCGACGCCACTTTTCTGGGTGAGGACAAGGAATGGCTCATTCTGTATGCCAAACGGAAGTTGGAACAGCAACACTATGACCATTTCATTTTTGGACATAGGCACCTTCCCATGGAAATCAAGCTCAATGAAAAATCGACCTATACCAATCTAGGGGATTGGATTTCGTATTTTACCTATGCTGTTTTTGATGGGGAAAAACTCACCTTGGAAAAGTTGGAAGGCTAGTCCTTTTCATGCTCATCAATGTCTTTTTGAAGGTCCAGTCTCCTAAACGTAGGGGAAACTATGGCTGTAGTTCCTGCAGTCAATAAGGTCATGCAACCTCCAAACACCACAGCGGTGACAGTGCCCAGAAGTTTGGCGGCCAAGCCACTTTCAAAAGCGCCCAGCTCATTGGACGACCCCACAAAAATGGAATTCACAGAAGCCACCCTACCCCGCATATTGTCCGGAGTCTTCAATTGTAGAATGGTCTGGCGTATGATCATGGAAACCCCGTCCACTGCACCACTCAAGAACAGCGCTACCACGGACAACCAGAAGAGTTCCGAGACCCCAAACACAATAATACAGACCCCAAAAGCAAAAACGGCCCACAAGAGTTTTTTTCCTGCCTGCCTATGCAGCGGGAAACGTGTCGAACCCAACATGGTCAAGGACGCGCCTACTGCCGGAGCGGCCCGCAAGATTCCAAAACCTTCGGAACCTACGTGTAATATATCCTGGGCATAGATGGGCAATAGGGCAACAGCCCCACCAAACAATACTGCGATCATATCCAAGGTCAAGGCCCCAAAAATGGCCTTATTCCCAAAGACAAATTTGAGTCCGTCCTTTAAGCTCTGCATCACAGGCTCTCCAATTTTTGGGTTGAGGATGGGTTTCTTGGGAATTTGAAACAAGAACAAAAGTGCTATCAGGGAAAACATAAAAATGACACACATGGACCAATGCACCCCAATCCAACTGATGGAAAATCCGGCTAAGGCTGGACCTAAAACAGAGGCCAACTGCCAAGTGGAACTGCTCCACGTAGCGGCATTGGGATAGATTTTCTTGGGAACGATCAAAGCTATCAGTGAAAAAATGGTGGGGCCCAAAAAAGACCGTACCAATCCGCCCATGAACACCAAAGCGTAGATGGAATACAAAATCTGCTTGGACGACCAAGAATCCTCAAGGCCAGGCCAACTCAATAAAAACAGACCCAAACTGATTACGGAAAACCCGATGATGCAGGTCACCAAAAGGTTTCTTTTTTCCCGTTGATCCACCACATGCCCAGCAAACAGGGCCATACCCACGGCAGGTATTACTTCCATCAATCCAATGATTCCCAAAGAAAGCGGGTCTTTGGTCAAGGAATATACTTGCCATTCAATAACGATAAACTGCATGGACCAAGCAAAGACCATAGCAAATCTGACCAGCAAAAATATGTTGAACTCCTTATAACGAAGCGCAGCGTAGGGATCCATAAATGTCTAGCGAATGTCTCTTAGTTTCAATTGAAGGCTTACAGTTCCGTTCCATTCATTTTCATCCAGCGAAAATACGGCATCAAAAGGTTTTTTATCCTTGATTTGATTCAATTTATTTCCAAGGTTGAAGCCTATGGCTCCAATGGGAGGTGAGTCGTTTTGGGTCAAAGAAGCTTTCAAATGTTTTTCATCTTCGCCCACCCCTCTTGCATAACCACTATCCTGCAAACCTTCGGCCATAAAAACGGGGGTCATATTACCCGGACCAAAAGGAGCAAATTGTTTTAGGATGCGCATCAGTTTTGGAGTGATTTGATGTATTGAAATTTTGGCATCGATAGAAATTTCAGGTTGCAATAGCTTAGGGTCGATGGTTTCTACCACCACTTTTTCAAAACGCTCTTTAAAGGTTGGGTACTGTTCCTCCAAAAGGGTCAAGCCTGCAGCATATTTATGCCCGCCAAACTGCTCCAAACAGTCTGCACAGCCTTCCAAAGCATTGTAAATATCGAACCCTTTCACCGATCGGGCCGATGCCGCCAATTTCTCCCCACTTTTGGTGAAGACCAATGTAGGGCGGTAATAGGTTTCGGTAAGTCTGGATGCCACAATGCCTATAACACCCTTATGCCAATTTTCATTGTATACCACCGAGGTGAATCGATTCTCTTCCGCGTTTTCTTGAATCTGCAGCAAAGCTTCCTCAGTAATCTCTTGGTCCAAACTCCTTCGTTCCGTATTAAAGGATTCTATCTCTCCAGCAAATTTTTGGGCTATGTTAAAATCCATCTCGGTCAACAGTTCCACAGCATGTTGCCCATGTTTCATCCTTCCAGCAGCATTGATCCGCGGTGCAATAATGAACACCACATCGGTAATGGTCAAAGTTGTTTTCCTGACCTGATCAATGATGGCCTTGATGCCCGACCTTGGGTTGGAGTTGATCACTTGAAGCCCGAAATACGCCAACACTCTGTTTTCCCCCGTGATCTGAACTATATCTGCCGCTATGGCCGTTGCCGCCAAATCCAGATACGGGATAAGGTCTTTCACAGTTTTCCCTTGCCGGGAACCCAAAGCCTGAATCAATTTAAAGCCCACACCACATCCGCAGAGTTCCTTGTAGGGGTATGGGCAATCATCCTGTTTAGGGTCGAGAATGGCTATGGCATCGGGGAGTGAATTTCCGGGTCTGTGGTGATCACAGATGATAAAATCGATGCCTTTTTCCTTGGCGTACTGTACCTGTTCAAGGGCTTTCACGCCACAATCCAAAGCAATAATCAATGAAATGTCGTTGTCTTCGGCAAAATCGATTCCCTGCAAAGACACGCCATACCCTTCCAAATACCGATCAGGGATATACGTGGCCACATTGGGATAATTTTCCAATAGGAACGAGCTCATCAAGGCCACGGCCGTTGTGCCGTCCACATCATAATCGCCATACACCAATATGTTCTCTTGGTTCGCCATGGCCAATTCAATACGGGCCACCGCCTTGTCCATGTCCTTCATCAAAAAAGGATCGTGCAGATGGGACAATTGCGGACGAAAAAAGTGTTTGGCCTCTTCGTAATTGGTAATCCCCCTTTGAATCAGCAAATGGGAAACCAGAGGGTCAACATTCAGCTCTTGGGAAAGCTGTTGTATGTTTTCTTCAGTGGGTTTAGGTTTTAGGGTCCAACGCATGATATTTAAAGTTCAAGTGTCAAAATCAAGCTCTAGATAAATTTGGGATTATTTTTTCTTTTTAATGATTGTAGCAGTAATCTTGATCAATTGTTCAACTTCATCCAATAAACTTATGCGCATTTGCATATTGCCATAGTCTATTTTGTTCAAAATCTTGAGGTTTACTCTTGACTCTTTCAGCTCCCTTAATGATATGGTGGCCCTGTACACATAATCTTTATCGGTATTTGTTCCTTGGGCCTCGCCAAAATTCAATGCTGCACCACCTGCAGAGCGAAGCAACTGATTACCATAATATTGACCGGTAAAATCGTTGGATAAATCTTGGCAAAAAGAAGCAATATTAGCTGCCAAATCAACAAACCTTTCCTCTAAATCAAACTTTTTTTGGGTCATAAATCATTTTTATTTGATTTTGAGGTTGACCTGATAAATATAAGTGATTTACCTGAATCTGAGTTTTGTACTTGGACTTTACACTTGTACTTACTCTTTTCTTGAGTTTGCGCTTGAACTTGAGTTTTGTACTTGACTGCTACTTCTTATGAAAAATCGTCTTGATCTCCAATTGCGCAAACCGTCTGAACATTTCCATGACCCCGCAGTATTTTTCCACGGAAAGATCTACAGCTCTTTGGAGTTTGTCCTCTTTTAGGTTGGACCCATAAAAATGGTATTCAATGACTACGGAATCGTAATATTTAGGGTGTTCATCTGTGAGGTTGGCGATGGTTTCAATGGTAAAATCGTCCACCTCAAGTTTCATTTTTTTGATCAACGAAGCCACATCCAATCCAGAACAACCGGCCAAACCCGACAACATAAGTGCCTTGGGGCGCAAGCCTGAGCCTTCCCCTCCATCGTCCGGTCCTGCATCTATTCTTAAATTGTGCCCCGAAGGGTTGTTGCTCTCAAAGGCCATTCCGCCCAACCATTTGGTAGTGATGTGATTTGTCATGGAGTCAAAAAATTTTGTTTCTTGTAGATGTCAAAAATACAATTTAAAATCGCATCCATGGCCCTAGTGAACCCTCTTGATCCCAATCACGACCAAGAAACCAAACAACTTGCTGAGTTCTTTAATGAAACCTTGGGATTTTGTCCTAATTCGGTATTGACCATGCAGCACCGTCCTGCCATTTCCAAGGCGTTTATCAACCTCAACAAAGCGGTCATGGCCAACGAAGGACGGGTCACCTCAGCCTTAAAGCGAATGATCGCCTGGGTGAGCAGTAATGCTACGGGATGTCGCTATTGCCAGGCCCACGCCATACGGGCTGCGGAACGCTACGGGGCCGAGCAGGAGCAGTTGGACCATATATGGGAGTACCGCGCCCATCCTGCTTTTTCGGAAGCGGAACGGGCCGCTTTGGATTTTTCCTTGGCGGCCTCTCAGGTGCCTAACGCCGTAAATGCCGAAATCAAGGAACGCTTGTACCAACATTGGAACGAAGGGGAAATTGTGGAGATGTTGGGGGTGATTTCCTTATTTGGTTATCTCAACCGATGGAACGACTCCATGGGCACCTCCATTGAGGATGGAGCTGTGGAAAGTGCCGACCAATATCTGGGCAAACATGGTTGGGAAAAAGGGAAGCACGATGGATCTAGGTATTAGACCATAGACGCTAGAGCATAGACCGCTTCGCTGTTAGATTACTCTTCTTAATCCCTTTTTAAATATTTAAAGCTTGATAGGTTTGTTTTATCATAATTCAATAGATTATAAATATTGTTTTTTATTATTTCATAGATAATATCTATTATAAAATAAATTTTATATATTTGAAATATAAAAATAATAGATTTTAATTATGGAAAATTGGTTCCATTATAATTTTAAAGACTGCGTAGCATTTTCACTCTTGGTTTTATGCCTTGTATTGCTTATTGCTTTTGATGGCAAAATTTCAGATAGTCTTAGACAAACTTTGGGATATGTGATAGTTGGTTGTTTTGGGTTTCTATTTAGAGGCAATTCGTAAAATTGAAATCATTTGTGTTAAATTAGATAAAACCTCTTCCCAAACCACGGGTTTTTGGTTATCCAAAAACGGTTTCTAGGTGATGGGTGTGGCAGTACAAAAAATTGGGCAGATATTTTCATGGCTCATTGACGATGGCCATAGATTTCTTGACCTGCATCAATATTTATGTTTCCATGATGTTCAACCTTTGTAGAAATCAAAAAACGAACTATTATGGCCCAATTGCTCCTTAGCCCTGAAAACCACATCCAGCGATTAAACACTATTCTCAACAAGGTTGACCAACTTCAAAATCTTGGGTTGACTTCGCTTATAACTCCCCCTAATACGAAATCGTGGAACATTTTGGAGGTCTTGGTGCATCTCAATATAGCGTATGGCCATTATCAACAAAAATTCAATCAACACATTCCCAAATTACCAGATGCCAAATCTGAAAACGAGGGTTTTAGAATTAGAAGATGGCAAAAAATGGTGGTTGATAGCCAACGGCCAAAAGAAGGTGTGCGCAAATGGAAGATGAAGACCCTAAAACGATTTGAGCCCCTTTTGGACCAAAACCAGTTGAATCCCGAAAAAGCGGAAGAAATCTTCAAAACTTTTATGGAGTTGCACAACCATCTCAAAGAAGCGGTCTTGATCTGCAGGAAAAAAGAGGTGTCCCAACTAAAAATTCCTTCAGCTATTGGTCCTGTGGTCCGTTTTTATCTTCCGGAAGCCTTTGAGTTTCTTATTTGCCATTTAGAACGGCATATGGTACAGATAGATGAGATCCTTCAGCAACAAGAATCCTTGGTTTCTCCCTAACAATCTTAGCTCTAGCTGCAACTTAATCCCTATTTTTAAGGCAATCAAGTCATTCCTGTTATGGACGATGAAGCATCCCGTATTCTAAAAGGATTCTTTCCAAATATCAATTTTACTAAAGAAGAGGAACGGTATTTTTGGTCGTTATGGTCCATTAAAACATTTGACCAATATGATTTGATCACCGAAGCGGGCAAGATTGAACGCTATTTTTACATCGTGCTTGATGGTGTTCAGGCCATTTATCTTTTAAATGAGAAAGGAGAAAAAGTAGTGCTGGGGTTTTCCTATTCGGGGAGTCCGTCCGGTGCGTTCGATTCCTTTATCCAACAAACACCCTCAAAAACATTTTTGGAAGCCTTGAAACCTTCAAAGCTTTTGGCCATATCAAAGAGCGACTATGATTTCATGTTCAAAAAACATCCTCGTTTTTATGTTTGGGGACATCATTTTTTTCAGGACATCTTGTTTGGTCGCCTCTCCCGTGAGGTAGAATTATTGACCCTTACTGCCGAACAACGGTATATTGCCTTTATGCAGCGCTGTCCAGATGAGTTAAAAGTAATCCCCCAGAAATATTTGGCCTCCTACCTCAATATGAAACCTGAGACTTTCAGCCGATTACGGGCTTCTGTGTCCTATTGATTTTTTAGGATAATGGAAACTGCTTTTTGGAGTTGAGGGACTATTTCCTCCTCAAACCAAGGATTTTTACTCAACCAAAAACGGTTCCTGGGCGATGGATGGGGCAATACAAGAAAATCCGGCCCATAGGCTTGATGATTCTTTACCGTTTCTGTCAGGGTATTTTTTCTAGCTTTCCCCAAATAATGGGCTTGCGCATATTGACCTATGAGTATCGTCAGTTTTAATTTTGGCATTTGGTCCAATAACGGTTGATGCCATAGCGGAGCACATTCGGTTCTAGGAGGCAAGTCGCCTGATTTTCCTTTTCCGGGATAGCAGAACCCCATGGGAATAAGCGCAAACAAACGCTCATCGTAAAACTGTGCATCCGTTACATTGAGCCATTTTCTGAGCTGCTTTCCACTGGGGTCGTCCCACGGCACTCCGGTTTGGTGCACTTTGGTTCCCGGCGCCTGCCCAATGATCACAATCTTGGATTCTGGATGGGCCGAAACTATAGGTCGGGGACCCAGAGGCAAATGCGCTTTGCAAACAGAACAATTTCTAATTTCAGAAAGAAGTTGGTCCATGTTTTTCTTTTTCGGTCGGAAAACCACAAAACAGCTAACATCTATTTCTTCCCGCCCACCACGATAACAAATTCTCCCTTGGGAGGTTTTTCCGTAAAATGTGAGAGTACCTCCGCCACGGTACCTCGAACCGTTTCCTCATAAAGTTTGGTAAGTTCCCGGGAGACTGAAATGGGTCTGTCCGCCCCAAAATAGTCTACAAATTGGGTCAAGGTCTTTATCAATTTGTGGGGAGATTCATAAAACACCATAGTGCGGGATTCTTCGGCCATCTGCTGCATCCGGGTCTGACGCCCTTTTTTTATGGGGAGGAAACCTTCAAATACAAAACGGTCATTGGGAAGGCCGCTGTTTACCAAGGCTGGCACAAAGGCCGTTGCCCCAGGCAGGCATTCCACTTCAATATGGTTTTCCACACAAGCACGGGTGAGCAAAAACCCAGGGTCAGAAATAGCAGGGGTACCAGCATCCGAAATCAACGCCAACGTGGCCCCGCTCTTTAACTTTTGCACCAATGCATCAACCTGTTTGTGCTCGTTATGCATGTGATGGCTCTGCAGGGGAGTGGCAATTTCAAAATGTTTGAGTAGTTTTCCGCTGGTGCGGGTGTCTTCGGCCAAGACCAAATCCACCTCCTTCAAGACCTTGATGGCCCGAAGGGTAATATCCTCAAGGTTTCCTATTGGGGTCGGAACCAAATACAGTTTTCCCATGTCCCAAAGTTACGGTCTTGTTCCGAAAAGTGATTGAAAAGATGTGTTTTAGGCAAACCTTCGTTCAATGAGGGCCATCAAACGGGTTTCATATTCTTCCTTGCCTTCCCAGTTGTTGTATTCCGGTTTTACCATATTGTTGATGAAGGCAACGGAGCGTTCCTCGGTATCAATGGTGTTCAATTGGGACAAGACCCGGGTATAATCCTCCATATTATTGTTGAACAAGTGCTTCACAAAGGCCAATCTATCATTGAGCCCTACCTGCATATCCTTAGCGAGTGTATCATTCAAGGATTTGGGCTTATTGCCCTGTTCTGCTTTTATCTGTTTTTCAACAGAAGTCACATCCTCTTTATCATTTTTTACAAATTCGGGCGTGGCCACAAATTCGGCAAACACTTGTTCCAAGGCCATTTCAGATGGCATTTCCGAAACCATACCTTTAATGGTTTCCATGCCCGGTGTCATGATGTCCTCCTCATGAGGGTTGCTCTCGGGTACGGCAATATTTCCGCTGAGAACGGCATTGGCCACTTTCTCAAAACGTGAGGCGACCACATTCTTGGAGACATCGACCTCCACATCGCTCAATTTCTCATCGATGAATTTGAGTACGGCCAATCTTTCATAGATACTCCTTGCCTTCTCATACAAAACCACCAAATCCTGATCTTCCCTTGTGGTGATGATCTCGGTGGACAATTTTATCAGTTCTTCCCTTAGTTTATGTATCATAGCCATATTCTTTATTATAAAAATATAATCATTTTATATTTACCGCTGCGAACAAAAGGTTAAATTTTAACCTAAGGTCGGGGGTACATTTTTTTAGTAGCTTTGTGCTTCGTCCCAATACAACGAAAAAAACGTACAGTTTCGTTCAAAAATACGCTATGTTTCTTGAAAACACGGTAAACCCCAAAGAACAGTTCGGATGGATAGAGGTCATCTGCGGTTCCATGTTTTCTGGAAAAACTGAGGAACTCATCCGCAGATTGAAGCGGGCACAGTTTGCCAAACAAAAAGTAGAGATCTTTAAACCCATGGTGGATACCCGCTACCATGAGGATATGGTGGTATCGCATGATGCCAACGAAATTCGTTCCACTCCGGTGCCTGCTGCAGCCAATATCCGCATTCTTGCAGATGGTTGTGATGTTGTAGGAATTGATGAAGCCCAATTCTTCGATGATGAGATTGTGACCGTATGCAACGATTTGGCCAACCGGGGGGTACGTGTGGTGGTGGCCGGTTTGGATATGGACTTCAAGGGCAATCCCTTTGGCCCCATGCCCGCCTTAATGGCCACTGCCGAATATGTGACCAAGGTACATGCCGTTTGTACCCGTACCGGGAATTTGGCCAATTATAGTTTTCGGAAATCCAGCAATGATAAATTGGTGCTTTTGGGCGAGACCGAGGAATACGAGCCCCTTAGTCGAGCTGCTTTTTATAAGGCCATGCTCAAGGAAAAAATCAGCCAAATGGATGTGGATGCGGAGGAAGTGGATGCAAAAAAGAAAAATGGCAATGAATAAGGTCGGGGAAACCACTCTGGAAATAAACCTGTCTGCCTTAGCGCACAACTACAGGTTTCTCCGCTCAAAAATAGCACCGGACACCAAATTTTTGGCGGTGGTAAAAGCCTTTGCCTATGGCAGCGACATGGTTGCCATTGCAAAAAAAATGCAGAGCCTTGGCGCAGATTACTTTGCCGTGGCCTATGCCCGTGAAGGCATTTTGTTGAGGGAAGCCGGGATTACCAAGCCTATTTTGGTATTGCACCCGCTGCCAGTGAATTTTGAGGAAATCATTGAGCATCGTCTGGAGCCCAACATCTACTCCCCCAAAATCCTGAAAGCGTTTTTAGGAACTGCCCAAAAAAAGGGTCAGGTCCAATATCCCATACATCTTAAGTTCAATACAGGGCTCAACCGTTTGGGCTTTGGAGAAAATGATGTTGATTTTATCTCGGAACAGGTCAAGGATGCACCCGAGGTAAAGGTAAGCTCCCTGTTTTCGCATTTGGCCGCTTCGGAAGATCCAAACGAAAAGGATTTCAGCGAAAATCAAATCAACACCTTCAAAAAAATTACTGAAGCGCTCAGCAAAAAATTGGGATATAGACCCATGAGGCATATGCTCAACACTTCGGGTATCATAAATTATCCCGAGGCCCAATTTGAAATCGTCCGGAGTGGAATCGGTCTGTACGGCTACGGGAACAACAAGACCATTGATGCCCAATTAAGGCCTGTGGCCACCCTAAAGACAATCATTTCACAAATACATCAATTGGAACCTAATGAAACTGTGGGATACAACCGGGCCTTCAAATCCGATGGTCCACGAAAAACCGCTACGCTTCCCTTGGGCCATGCGGACGGCATTGGGCGTCCCTATGGCAATGGAAAGGCCCACGTCCTCATTCAAGGAAAAAAAGCCCCAATCATTGGCAATGTCTGTATGGATATGATCATGGTGGATGTTACGGATATCGATTGCAAGGAAGGTGATGAGGTCTTGGTTTTTGGACCGCAAAAATCGGCCGAGGAATTCGCTTCTGGGGCAAAGACCATCTCCTACGAAATCCTAACGGCCCTATCCCAGCGGATAAAACGCGTAATCGTGGAAGACTGATTTTTCCCAAATGTTTGTGCAATCAATGCCTTTTTTTGATTATTTTGTTTCTTGATTAACCAATACTTAACTATAACATGGGATTTTTAAAAGAGTTTAAGGACTTCGCCATGAAAGGAAACCTAGTGGATATTGCCGTAGGTTTCGTAATGGGCGCAGCGTTCAACAAAGTGGTATCCTCCTTTACAGGGGGCATTGTTTCACCCTTGATCGGGCTATTGTTCAATTCAGATTTCAACGATTTGAAATACGTGATTACGGAAGGGACCGTCAACGACGCAGGGGAAACCGTAGGGGAAATTGCGGTCCTATACGGTGCATTCCTGACCAATGTCATCGACTTCTTGATTGTTGCCTTCGTAATGTTCATGATCGTGAAGGGCGTTAACAAGATGAAAAAGAAAGAAGAGCCTGCACCAGAAGCTCCAAAAGGTCCGACCCAAGAAGAGTTGCTGGCTGAAATCCGGGATTTGTTGAAGAAATAATTGAATCTCCGTAATCAATCGTAAGGCAATGTCACTTCGAGCGCAGTCGAGAAGTAAACGGGTACAGTGTCTTAAGATAAGGTCTCGACTGCGCTCGACCTGACAGTTTTTTATTTGTATGATTGATTACGCACAATCAGAAAACAAACATCGTTGGTGCTGAGTTTTTCAGCATCCCCGCTACATCACAATTAACCCTTTAAAAACCATCAATTTGCCCCGCAAGCAGGTTGATGGTTGTTTTATTTATAACTTTTTGTTATTTTTTGATTATTCTTCCCTCGGATGCTTGTTTAGATCGCTATCTGGCGTACCTTTGCGGTTCAAATTTATGTAAGCATGAAAGTAGCAGTTGTAGGTGCCACAGGAATGGTTGGCGAAGTGATGTTGCAAGTTTTGGCGGAACGCGATTTCCCCATTTCAGAATTGTTATTGGTGGCCTCGGAACGTTCCGTAGGCAAAACGTTGACATATAAGGGGGAGGAGCATACCGTTATTGGGCTTGCCGATGCCGTTGCGGCCCAACCCGATATCGCCATCTTCTCCGCAGGTGGGGACACTTCTTTGGAGTGGGCTCCCAAATTTGCCGAAGTTGGTACCACCGTCATCGATAACTCTTCCGCTTGGCGAATGGACCCCACTAAAAAATTGGTGGTCCCTGAAATCAATGCAAGTGAATTGACCGCCGAGGACAAAATCATAGCTAACCCTAACTGTTCCACCATTCAATTGGTGATGGTGTTGGACCCGCTACATAAAAAATATGGGATGAAACGCGTGGTGGTCTCTACCTACCAATCCGTTTCCGGGACCGGGTTAAAAGCCGTTCAGCAAATGGAGAACGAAGCTGCCGGTATTGAGGGTGATATGGCATATCCCTACCCCATCAACCGAAATGCATTGCCCCATTGCGATGTGTTCTTGGAAAACGGCTACACCAAGGAAGAAATGAAATTGGCCCGTGAGCCCCAAAAAATATTGGACGACCGTACCTTTTCGGTTACGGCCACCGCAGTGCGTATCCCAACCGCTGGTGGACATTCAGAATCGGTGAACATTGAGTTCCTAAACGATTTTGAGCTTGCTGAAGTGCGACAACTATTGAGCGAGACTCCCGGTGTTGTGGTACAGGACAACACGGACACCAACACCTACCCCATGCCCATGTTTGCCCATGGCAAGGATGATGTGTTCGTGGGACGTATCCGTAGGGACGAGACCCAACCCAACACCTTGAACATGTGGATCGTGGCGGACAACCTTCGTAAGGGAGCGGCCACCAATGCCGTTCAGATTGCCGAGTATTTGGTGGAGAACCATTTGGTTTCCAACGCCTCCGAGGCAATTTCATAAAATACGTTAAAGCCATAGCAGCAGCTAGGGATTGTCGGTTTTTGTGGTATTTTTATCAGCATCAATCTGAAAAAATGCGAAACCAAAATCTCCTAGCTGTTGTGGTTTTATGCGCTGCCTGCCAGACCACTCCCAAAAAAGAACCCATCATTGTGAACTACCCCGCAACCCAAAAAGTCGATACCGTAGATACCTATTTCGGAACCGAGGTCAAAGACCCTTACCGCTGGTTGGAGGACGACCGAAGCCCAGAAACCGAAGCTTGGGTAAAACAACAAAACGCATCCACCTTTGGGTATTTGGACAAGATCCCGTTCCGGGAAGACCTTAAAAACCGTCTGGAAAAACTCTGGAACTATGAAAAAGTAGGCTCCCCCTTCAAAGAAGGGGCCTATACCTATTTCTATAAAAACAATGGACTGCAGAACCAATATGTGGTCTACAGAAAAAAGGGTGATGGACCAGAGGAAGTGTTCCTGGACCCCAATACCTTTTCGGAAGATGGCACCACCTCTTTGATGGGGTTGAGCTTTACCAAGGATGGCTCCAAAGCTGCCTATCTTATTTCCGAAGGCGGCAGCGATTGGCGCAAGGGCATTGTAATCGATGCCGAATCGCGTGAGGTCGTGGAAGACACCTTGGTCGATATCAAGTTCAGTGGCCTTTCATGGAAGGGGAACGAAGGTTTCTTCTATTCCAGCTACGACAAGCCCGATGGCAGTGAGCTTTCGGCAAAGACCGATCAGCACAAACTGTACTACCATGCTTTGGGCACGCCCCAATCCGAGGACAAAATTATTTTTGGCGGCACCCCAGAGGAAAAACATCGCTATGTGGGCGGGTACGTTTCCGAAGACGAAAAATACCTGTTCATCTCCGCAGCTGTTTCCACATCGGGGAACAAATTGTTCCTTTTGGACCTCACCGACCCCGATGCAAAATTGGTCACCATTCTAGACGATACCGATTCCGACACTTCTGTGATCGACAACGAAGGTTCTAAACTGTTTTTGGTCACCAACCGGAACGCACCCAATAAAAAAGTGGTGGTAGCCGATGCCTCCAATCCCACTCCGGAACATTGGACGGATTTGATTCCGGAAACTGAAAACGTACTCACGGTAGGTACCGGAGGCGGTTACTTTTTTGCTGAATATATGGTGGATGCCATTTCCAAAGTATTCCAGTACGATTATCAAGGCAAACTAATCAGGGAGGTGAACCTTCCCGGAGTGGGAAGCGCCAGTGGTTTTGGAGGTAAAAAGGAGGAAAAGGAGTTCTATTTTTCGTTCACCAACTACAACACGCCCGGCTCATCCTATAAATTCAATGTGGAAACCGGGGAATACGAGCAGTATTGGAAACCGCAAATCGATTTCAACCCAGAAGACTACGAATCCGAACAAGTATTCTACACCTCCAAGGACGGGACCAAGGTTCCCATGATCATCACCTATAAAAAAGGATTGGAACGCAACGGTAAAAACCCCACCATCCTGTATGGGTATGGAGGGTTCAACATTAGCCTCACACCCGCTTTCAGCATTGTAAATGCCGTTTGGATGGAGCAGGGAGGCATCTACGCCGTACCTAACCTCAGAGGGGGTGGCGAATATGGCAAGGAATGGCACATTGCGGGCACCAAGCTTCAAAAGCAGAATGTGTTTGATGATTTTATCGCCGCAGCGGAATATCTCATCAACAACCAATACACTTCCAAGGAATATTTGGCGGTTCGTGGGGGGTCCAATGGTGGACTTTTGGTAGGAGCCACCATGACCCAAAGACCCGATTTGATGCAAGTGGCGCTTCCGGCCGTTGGGGTCTTGGACATGCTCCGCTACCACACCTTTACCGCCGGCGCGGGCTGGGCCTACGATTATGGCACTTCGGAGGACAATGAAGAAATGTTCAATTACCTGAAGGGGTATTCGCCCGTGCATAACGTAAAGGAAGGCACCGAATATCCGGCCACCCTGATCACTACGGGAGACCATGACGATCGTGTGGTGCCTGCCCATAGTTTCAAGTTTGCGGCAGAATTACAGGAAAAACAGACCGGGACCAACCCGACCCTAATTCGCATAGAAACCAATGCAGGGCACGGGGCCGGAACACCGGTAAGCAAGACCATAGAACAATATGCGGACATCTTTGGGTTCACCTTTTACAACATGGGATACGACCAGCTTCCCAACCAAGCAGTGCTCAAGGAGTTCAAGGACTAAGGAATCGCTGTAGATTCTAAAATTTTATATGCTCAACGTTCAGATTCCATCATTTCAGTACAAATCCAAGGTCATTTTGGAAGATGTGTCCTTTGAAGTTGCCCCCGGTGAACACGTGGCCCTGATGGGCGAAAGTGGTTCGGGGAAAAGCACCCTCCTAAAAATCATTTATGGGTTTTTGCATGTGGAGGACGGTTCCATTTTTTGGGGCGACAGGCAGGCCTTGGGACCCAATTTCAATCTGGTGCCGGGCGAACCGTACATGAAATACCTCTCCCAAGATTTTGACCTGATGCCCTTCACTACGGTGGAAGAGAACATTGGGCAATATCTTTCGGTCTTTGAACGGGAAACCCACCAAGAGCGCATCGCGGAACTGTTGGCCTTGATAGAACTGGAAGCCTATGCCAAGACCAAGGTGAAAAATCTGAGTGGCGGACAACAACAACGGGTGGCCTTGGCCCGGGTACTGGCCCAAGAGCCTGAAATCCTCTTGTTGGACGAACCTTTTGGGCATATCGACAACTTTAAACGGAACTCCCTACGCAGGAACCTTTTTGCCCATCTCAAGAAAAAGGGAATTACCGTCCTCACCGCCAGCCATGATCCCAGTGATGTCCTTCCGTTTGCGGAGCGGACCTTGATTTTGGAAAAAGGGCGCATCATTGCCAACCAAAAGACCAAAAAGCTGTACCGGAACCCGCCCAACTACTATACGGCCAGCCTGTTTGGCGAGGTGAATGAACTGTCCATAAAATTGCTGAAATCGTACTCGCAAATCGATAAATCGGTGTTGGTATACCCTGATGAGTTCAAGGTGTCCGCCACTTCGGGATTGAAGGTGGGGGTGACCCACTCCTTTTTTAAAGGAAGCCATTACCTCAACGAGGGGCAGGTGGAAGATGGGCCCATGCTCTATTTCAACACGCCCAAAAAACTGAAGGTGGGCGATACCGTTTTCCTTAATGTATCTTTGGGGACCATAAACAGGCGTCTCCAAGGTGGACAAAAAACAAATCCATAGCGAACTACAGTTTAAGGCCGTCCGAAGCAGCGGTGCGGGCGGGCAGCACGTGAACAAGGTTTCCACTAAAGTGGAACTGGCCTTTGATGTGGCCGCATCCCAAGGATTGTCCGCGGTGGAAAAGGAACGTCTGCTCCTGAAACTGAAATCCAGACTTACCAAGGACGGGGTCTTGCAATTGCACTGCGACGAATCCCGAAGCCAGCACAAGAACCGTGACCTTGTGGTGAAGCGCTTTTTTGACCTGCTGAAAAATGCCTTGATCGTTCCCAAAAAACGGAAACCCACCAAACCCACCCGATCTTCCGTGGAAAAACGGTTGAAATCCAAAAAACAGGCAGCGGAAAAGAAGTCCCAACGCAAAAAACCGGGGTTGGAGTAGCTAGTCTTCCTTTTCCAAAGTAGAAATGAGTTCCCGCATCTGGTCCAAAAACCCGGCTTCCTCAAACGGGATGAGCTGGGCGGTGAGCTCCAGGACTTTCTGGATGTGCACCTGCGGTTCCCTGATCTGCTTATGCTCCCCCACATGGGGATTGTCCAAAGCCAAGATGCAGACATTGATCAAAGACTCCAGATGGAACAACAGGTCCTGATAGCCTTTAATATACAAGTGCTCCACCTCAAAACCCGATTTGTAGGGCCGCAACGATCTAAAATGTTCCTCGGCCAAAATTTTAACGCCCTTTAAAAAGGCGGTCTGGTTGTTTTCCATGGTTAAAGATTTGAGTTCTTTTTACCAAAGGAAAAGAATCTAAATGAGAAAAGCGCGGACGATAATCCGCACTAGTTCAGATTGATAGCCATAAAACCGTAAATTAGAGGATATAAACCCTAGTTATGGAAGCCGAAAAAGAAACAATCTCAGTAATTACCAGTGCCGCTTTGACCGTAATAGCCTTAATTGCTGTTTGGTTGTACCGACGTTGGCAAAACTTTGACCAAAATGGAGCTAAAAACAATGATAACTGACTTGTATACGAATTGAGTCTTTCCAGATTCAAGGCGAAAATCTAGTGAACCATAGTTTGGGAATAATACTTATTATATTGTCTACCAATCAAATTGTAATTCCTTATAAATAAGAGTGAAATCAAAAATTTTAAGCTTTTTTATAACTCGTGGACTTCAAATTGGCGGGTTTTTTATATTTCTAATCTCATTAATTGTACTTAACAACGGAGTTGTTCGTAAAGTAATAACTGAGGAAAATAGAGTTGTTTCAGCCAAGGTGTTGGAAACACCTTTGGATTGTGATAATCTCCGACGGAGAGGTGGATATTACAAATTGGAAATGAACGGACAAATTTTTGTGAAATCGGGGAATCGACTTCTCTGCGAACAAGTTTTTGGAAAGGAGAAGGTTGACATCTTAACAAATTCAGAAATGGATAAAATCGTTTTTTTAAACGAATATGAGAATTCTAACGATTTTTTATCTGGAACTTTACTAATGCTGTTTGGAATTGCAATAGCCTATAAAGGTTGGAAAAATAAACGTTTACTGGTGAAAAATTAATCTAGGACGACAATCCGCAATGGTTCAGGTTGATATCTACATCACCTCCAAAATGGTATGGGTGTTTCCATTAAAATCGAAGGTCTGGCCCGCCTCTTTCCCCATGAGCAATTGCGCTATGGGCGATCCCGCCGATATGCAGTAGACCGTCTGGCCCTCCCATGGGGCGGCCCCGCAGGAAATGGCCAAAAAATACTGGGCCGTACTGGTCTTTACCCAACTTCCCAACCGTATTTTGCCCTGTGCGGTTTCAACATTGATCTTTCGTAATACTTCCTTGAGTCGGTCAAGTTCCACCAATTGCTGCGCCAGTTTTTCCTGCTCCAGTTGCACCATGGCCCGCCCGGTCTCGTGCTTGTCCCCGGCGCTGCTCTTGGTTTCGGAATCCAAGGATTCCTGTAGGGCCGCGGCACTTTTTTTCAGGCGCTCCGTTCGGGTGTCCACATAGCCCCAACAGAATTTTAATAGCTGTTCTTTCTTCTGCATTCTCACTCGCGGTTTAGGCAAACGTCAATCTAAAAACGGTCTCTTGGTCGGGTACGGAGTGTACCTGTATGCCCCCGCCGTGCAGTTGCATCACCCGTTTGCTCAGGCTCAAGCCAATACCCGTTCCCTCGCTCTTGGTGGTGAAGAAGGGCACAAAAATCTCTTCCAGCACTTCGGGTTGAATGCCCGGGCCGTTGTCCCTTACTTCGATATATTTTTTTCCGTTGCGGTCCATCCCGGCCACCATCTGCACCTTTCCATTTTTGGTATCCCCTACGGACTGAAGCGCATTCTTGCCCAGATTGATCAATACCTGAACAATCTGCTTTTCATCTATGAACAGCTCCAAATCCTCCGGGTCGCACAACACCTGAAAATCGGTTTCGCCCTCATGCAGCCGCGCGGACATGAGCACATCGATCTTGCCCAAAAGGGCCTTCCCCTGCACAATGGTCCTGTTGGGTTCCGGTACGTGCAAAAGGCTTCGGTAAGATTGTACAAAGTCCATGAGGTTGCCCCCCTGTTCCTTGATCACCTCCAACCCTTTCAGGGTGTTCTTGATCTGATGTTCCTCCAACTCCTCCATGGGAGTGATCTTTCCGTTGTTCCGATAGTATTTGATGATGGAATCTGAAATGGAGGCGATCGGGGTAATGGTGTTCATGATCTCATGCGTCAACACCCGGATGAGGCGCACCCAGGACTCGGTCTCCTTTTCGTCCAGTTCTTTGTGGATGTCCTGTATCACCACCAACAAGAGTGATTTTCCATCCAAAGTAAAAGGGGTGGACTTGATGGCCAGATGGATCTGTTCCCGCTCATTGGTGAGTTGAAACTGTTTTCGCTCAAAAGGCTCAAAGGTTTCAAAGATCTTGAACAGGTTTTCATCCACTTGTGCCAATTGTTTAATGTGGTTCAGCGGGGAATAGTCCAACAACTTTTCCATAGTGGGGTTGGAAAACAGGATATGGCCCTTCTCGTTATAGGTCATGATACCTATACTGGCCTGTTTCAGGATTTCCTGATAGTACTGTTCCCTGATCTGCAATTGCAGATGCACTTCCTGAATCAATCCATTGACCCGGTTGAGGCTTTGGTTGAGCTCTTTGAAGGATTTAATGGCCACCCGTTCGGGAAAGCGTAGGGTAAAATCCTCATTGCGGATGGCATCAAAAAAATAGGCAATCTTACGGTTGGTCCTGTTGATGAATATGATTAGGGCAGATACTTGGACTATTAAAAGAATAAGGCACAGTCCCAATGTAAAATACCATGCATTTGCCACGGAAAAAGCCAAAACCAAAGCGGTAAGTGTGATCAAGATTACCCGAACAATCAGCTGGAAATAAAAATGTCGACTGGCCATTATTCGTGCTTTTTCTTCAATTTATTGTAGAGGGTCTGTCTGGAAATGCCCAATTGTTCCGCCGCGGCGCTGTAATTGCCATCGTGCTGGTCCAAGGCCCGTAAGATCATCTGCTGTTCCATCTCGTTCAGCGTCAACGGCTGATGGTCCAAAGACTGCATGGGCTTGGCGTGCAGCAGAAAATCGGTGGGCTTGAGCACATTTCCATCCGAAAGGATCACGGCCCGCTCCATGGTGTGCTGCAATTCCCTAACATTGCCCGGCCATTGGTATTCCATTAATTTTTCTTGGGCCACATTGTTAATGCGTAGCCCCGGTTTATCATATTTATGGGCAAATTTTTTCAGGAAAAAGTCGGCCAGCACCAAAACGTCCCCTTCGCGCTCGCGCAAGGGAGGCACTTCAATATGGATGGTGTTGATGCGGTAGAGCAAATCCTCCCGAAACAGTCCATCCGCTACCATTTGTTCCAGATTGCAATTGGTGGCACAGACCAAACGGATATCCACCTGAGAGGAGGTGTTGGACCCCACCCGGACCACCGCCCTATTTTGGATGGAAGAGAGCAACTTGGCCTGCATCTGCAAAGAAAGGTTCCCAATCTCATCCAGAAACAAGGTGCCTTGGTGGGCAGCCTCAAATTTTCCCGCCCGATCTTCCTTGGCATCGGTGAAGGAGCCTTTTACGTGTCCGAACAATTCACTTTCAAAAAGGTTCTCGGCAATGGACCCCATGTCCACCCCAATGAACACCTCACCTTTTCTTGCGGATAATCGGTGCAGCTCCCGGGCGATGAGTTCTTTCCCCGTTCCATTTTCCCCAGTAATGAGCACATTGACATCGGTCTTGGCTACCTTGGCCACCAAGTTCAAAACCGAGGAGAGCGCCTTGGACTGGCCAATAATAAAGTTTTTGTCCTCATTGATGACCTGTTTTAGGTTGCTTTCCTTTTTCTTCAAGTTATGGATCTCTTGTTTGGATTTCCGCAACTCGTAGGCCGATTGTACCGTGGTCATGAGCCGTTCGTTGTTCCAAGGTTTCAGGACAAAATCGGATGCACCCTGCTTCAAGGCTTTTACCGCCAAATCCACCGCACCGTAGGCCGTCATCATGATCACAGAGGTGTTAGGGGATTTCTTTTTGATCTCGTTGAGCCAAAACAATCCTTCGTTCCCAGTGTTCACCCCAGCGGAAAAGTTCATGTCCAACAACACAATGTCCATTTCCTCCATATTGGGAAAGGAAGAAATCTGGTTGGGGTTGAACAAGGTCTGAACGCTTTTGTATTCAAACTGGAGTAAAATCTCCAAAGCGCTCAATACGCTTTTGTTGTCATCTACCACTAAAATCTTGGCATCGGTCATAACTCCTATAATTCCTTTTTCAATTCTAAAACTACGAATTGGTACAATGCAAGCCATCGATGTGTAAAATAATTTGACATTTTTTGTATAAATATTTTACACCTATGCTTAACTTTCTTTTTAGAAAATATTTTAATTGTTTGATAATTAGATGATTATGTTTTTGGCACAAGAATGGACATAGTTTTGGCACAGGAATACATTATGAACCTTAGAACATACATTACCGGCCTTTTATTTTTCGTTGCAATCTCCGGGTTTTCGCAAGAGACCTGGACCTTGGATGGATGTGTGGCCTATGCCATTGAGCACAACCTTCAGGTAAAGAACACCAACTATAATCGCGACTCGAGCAAAGAAACCTATCGCCAGTCCATCCGTGATTTGTTGCCCTCTGTGAGCGGCTATACGGATTATAGGATTCGCTATGGTAGATCGGCCGACCCGAACACCAACGATTATGTGAACACGGAGTTCTTTAGCAACAACTACTCCCTAAATGCCAATATGGGGCTATTTCAGGGGTTTCAAAAATTGAACTCGATAAAAGCCTCAAAATTCATTTTGAAAGCTACACAGGAAGATGTGTTGCAAGAGAAATTCCTCTTGGCCTTCAGGGTGATGAGCGCTTTTTACGATATTAAGTTTTACGAAGGGCTTGTGGCCAATTCCTTGGAGCAACAGGAAATCTCCCAAGCCAATTACGACCTTGTTGCAAAGCAAGTGGAACTGGGTATCATGGCAGGGGCCGACCTCTACGAGGCCGAATCCAATCTGTTGGGCGATAAATTATTGGTGACCCAAAACAGAAACCTGCTCACCAATGCCAAGTTGGTCCTGCTACAAGAAATGAATCTCAACGAAGTAACGGATATTACCCTACAGGAAACTTTGGAACCCCTTCCCAATGAAATTGAAAGCGCTCCCTTGGACTCCTTATATGCAACTGCCCGAGGATTTGTACCCTTGGTAAAATCGCAGGAATACCGGGTAAGTGCCGCCAAAAAGCAGCTTCAGGCCACAAGGGGAACACTTTATCCTTCCCTTTCCTTGGTCGCCGGGTATGGGACCAGTTATTTTGAGACCAATGTGGATGAAAACGGAAACATCATTCCCTTTAAGACCCAGTTCAACGACAACACCTCCAAGTTTGTTGGGGCCGAACTGAGCATCCCTATCAGCAATGGATGGTCCAACCATTCCCGGGTGAAGCAGCAAAAAATTGCCTATTTGCAGGCACAGAACAATCTTAAGATCCAAGAGCAGGAACTTTTTCAGTTGTTGCAACAGCTCGTACAGACCAATCAGGCATTGATTGCCGAATACGAACAGAGCAACCAAAAGGTAAAGGCTCAACAATTGGCGTTCACCATTGCCCAAAAACGCTACGAAAAAGGACTCATCAATGCCTTGGACCTTTTTCAGGCCAAAAATTTGTACGGCGTGGCACAAAACGAAAACTTACAGGTAGGTCTCCGGTTGAAAGTGAACAAGAGCACCATAGATTTTTATAGCGGCCTACCCATTTTTAATATCAACTAATCAGAACCATGGATATACAATTAGAGAAAAAGAAAGGACTTAAACCCAAACATTACGGCTACATAGCCTTGGGCGTACTTTTATTGTTCGTGGGATGGAAGCTGCTTTTTGCCAGTTCCGTTTCCACCTTCAGGACCGAAAAGGAACGCCTTTCCATAGCACAGGTCACCGCCGGAAAGTTTGATGACTATATTACCATCAACGGTACCGTGGCCCCAATAGCCACCATTTATATGGATGCCTATGAAGGCGGACGGGTTTCGGAAAAATTGATTGAAGAAGGATCCATGGTAAAAAAGGGTGACATTATTCTCAAGCTCGAAAATATGGGTCTCTACGAACAGATCTTGGCCAGCGAGAGTAACTTGGCCCTCAAGCAGAATGATCTTCGCTCCACCAAACTTACCTTCGATTCAAGACAGGTTGAAGGAAGACGAAACTTGGCCACGGCCGAGTATGACCTTCAACGCCTAAAGCGAAATTACGAACAGAACGAAGAGCTGTTCAAGGACGAACTGATTTCCAAAGAAGCCTACCTTCTTTCCAAGGAGAATTATGAGCTCGCCAAAAAACAATACGACATTGTAAAACTGCAGACCGAGCAGGATGATGAGCTGAGGGAAACTTCCTTGACCGGTTTGGATGCCGATTTGGCCCGGATGCACAAGACCCTATCCATGGTCTACGAGCGCTTGGACCACCTTAATGTACGCGCCCCTGCTGATGGTCAGCTTGGCTTTTTGGATGCCGAGATTGGACAGAACATTGCCCAAGGGGAACGTATTGGGCAAATCAACGTACTCACCGATTTTAAAATCGAGGCCGAAATAGACGAGCACTACATTGATCGGGTAAAACGGGACCTATCCGCAACCTTGGAGCGCAATGAAAAGGAATATGGCCTACGATTGCGCAAGGTGTATCCCGAAGTTCGGAACGGTCGCTTTAAGGTGGACTTGGTGTTTACCGATGAAAAACCAGAGACCATCCGCGCCGGGCAGAGCTACAACATTCGCCTACAGTTGGGCGAATCCAACGAAGCCCTTTTGTTGCCCAAAGGTGGGTTCTTCCAGAGTACCGGGGGCCAGTGGGTCTTCGTGGTAAACCCTGATGGCGGTGAGGCCCTAAAACGCAATGTACGTCTAGGCAAACAGAATTCAAGGTACTACGAGGTCCTTGAGGGCCTACAACCTGGAGAAGAAGTAATTACCAGTAACTATGACAGTTTTGGAACCGCAGAACGGATTGTGTTAAAATAACCGTGCATTCTGTAACACCTATTGATTTAAAGAAGTCTATATACTAACAGCGAAACAACCCTAAAAAATGATACAAATACAGAATCTTAAAAAAAGCTTCAGAACCGAAGAAGTGGAAACCTTGGCCCTGAACGGGGTAAATCTAAAGGTTGCCGAAGGAGAATTTGTGGCCATCATGGGCCCTTCCGGATGCGGAAAATCAACCCTCCTCAATATTATTGGCATGTTGGACAATCCTACCGAGGGAAGTTATGAATTTGCCGGTCACCAAGTAGGCGGACTCAAGGAAAGCCAACGCACCCAACTGCGCAAGGGGAACCTAGGTTTTGTCTTCCAAAGCTTTAACCTTATTGATGAGCTTACGGTTTTCGAAAACGTGGAGCTGCCGCTTATTTACCTAAAAATGAACAAATCTGAACGCCGTGAAAAAGTGAAGGCGGTCTTGGAACGCATGAAAATTGCGCACAGGGAAAAGCACTTTCCGCAGCAATTGTCCGGGGGTCAGCAGCAAAGGGTGGCCATTGCCCGAGCGGTGGTAACCAACCCAAAACTGATTTTAGCGGATGAGCCTACGGGGAACCTGGATTCCAAAAATGGTATCGAGGTCATGAACCTGTTGACCGAACTGAACCAAGAAGGCACCACCATTGTTATGGTGACCCACTCGGACCGCGATTCGCATTATGCGCATAGGGTCATCAACCTGTTCGATGGGCAAATCGTCACTGAAAGTCAAAACAAGCCCATGGGAGCAATGGTATAGGAGTTTATTC
>Ga0213840_1000457_pt1 | contig 58964 bp, 52 predicted proteins | sample SWPATP22_FD_160132 | JGI IMG/M metagenome (GOLD analysis project Ga0213840, IMG submission 160132) | Coastal seawater microbial communities from Marineland, Florida, United States - SWPA TP2 #2 | ecosystem: Environmental > Aquatic > Marine > Coastal | place: USA: Florida | collected 2016-08-14 | reverse complement strand
CTTCCCGCCCTCATCAGGAGGGCCGGAGACGACGAGCGCACTCCATGGGGGAGGACGCTCACCCAACCACCGGAGGTGCGTAGATGTAGGCGTCCCCCAACTGCGTAGAACTTGGCGTCCCTTGACATCCGACTCGCCAACGCGGACCTGCCGGTCCTCATCCAAGGAGAAACGGGTGCGGGGAAGGACCGCGTAGCCCGATTCCTTCACACCGCGAACCTCCAACGGCGCGGGGGCCCCCTCGTGACCTTGAACTGCGGGGCCATCGATCCTGGGACCGCGCGCTCGCAGCTCTTCGGACATGTGCGAGGAGCGTTCACCGGGGCGTTGCGACCACGGGTGGGAGCGCTCAAGGCGGCCGATCGGGGAACTCTGTTCCTGGATGAAGTTGCGGAACTCTCGCTAGAACTGCAGGCCTCGCTCCTCCGCGTCCTGGAGAGCCACGAGGTGACTCCAGTCGGCGGCGACCGGGCGCAGCCCACGGCGTTCCGACTGGTTGCGGCCACGCACAAGGATCTGTTTGCCGAGGCGCGGACAGGGCGGTTTCGGCTCGATCTGTACTACAGGGTCGCAGTGCTTCTCGCCCGAGTTCCGCCGCTTCGGGAGCGCCGAGCCGAGCTCTCCAAGATCGTGAGCACAGTGCTCGCCGACCTCGGACATCGGCAAGTGTCGCTGCACTCGTCCGCCCTGCTTCTGCTCCGGTCTCACACCTGGCCGGGCAATATCCGCGAATTGCGAAACGTGCTCTGTCGGGCCCTCGTCCGGGCAGAAGACGAGAAGGTCATCCGTGCCGAGCACCTCCAGTTCGACGGTCCGGGGGTCCCCCGGAGCGGGACCGAAGAAGCGCAAATGCTGGCCCGTCCGTCTCGCGTGTGCCGAGGAGACATCCTCGATGCTCTGCGCGCTACCGGCGGCAACCGCACCCTCGCTGCGAAGCAGCTAGGTATTGCCCGTAGCACGCTCTACGCACACCTCAGCGCTGCCTAGTCACCAATCAGGCATCGCCCGTACAGCTTCCCGGACACTTCGGGAGGCTGCTTTGTTCACTCGGGATCCCACTTGGCCGATCCAGCAATACCAAGATAGAATCTAGGAGCTACCCAAAGGCCACGACGTGGTCTCGGCTGCTCCCTACAACCAGAAATCTATGAAACAACCAGAGCGGGAACCGTTGATGACGGTTCCTCAGGTGGCGAAGCGACTCTCGCTCGCGACCTCAACCATCTACCAGTATTGCCGACGCGGGCTCCTACCTTGCGTGCGTGTCTACGGGCGACTGCGTTTCGAGCGTTCAGACGTCGAGCACTTCATCGAAGAGATGAAGGCCGAACCAGGCAGCTATGGCGGTACGTAAGGTCCGCGGGAAGTGGTGGATAGACTTCCGCTTCGAGGGGAAGCGCTACCGGAAGCCCAGCCCCGGCACCACGAAGGCAGACGCGGAGGCCTACGAAGTCCGCCTTCGTCGATGTCTCCTGATGGGCGAGCCGCTGATTCAACCTGAAGCTCGGAGTCCGAAGCTCAGGGACTTCGCGAGTAGGTGGATGCGGACCTACGTCCTGAATCACAACAAGCCCTCCACCCGGTGGAAGAAGGAGTCTGCCCTGCGTGCCCATCTCCTGCCCGCCTTCGGTACCAGGAGACTCTGTGACATCGGCACCGCTGAGCTCGAGGCATTTCGAGCCGCGAAGCTCGCCGCTGGGCTCTCGCCCAAGTCGGTCAACAATCTCGTCGGCATCCTGCGCAAGGCCCTCGCGACCGCGGTCGAATGGGGCGAACTGGAGAGTGTTCCGCGGCTTCGCCCCCTCCGAGTCGCTCCCGGAAAGATCGACTTTCTCTCCAGAGCAGAGAGCAGAGCCCTGCTAGTCGAGCGTGGCCTTGCGCCCTGGGACTTGATGACGGCGACGGCCCTGCAGACCGGGCTTCGAATCGGCGAGTTGATGGCTCTTCGGTGGGAGGACATCGACCTCAAGCGAGGAACACTCGTTGTCCGTCGCTCGATCGTCAAAGGCGTGGTCGGAACGCCGAAGGGTCATCGGAATCGCGCGATTCCCCTGACCCCGACGCTCTGTGACCGGCTGGCACCGTCTCGCCAGCCGGTAGGTCCGGTGTTCGAGCGGTGCTCCGGCCGGAAGATGGGCTACAAGGCCGCAGACCTCGGCCTGCGAAGAGTGTGCAAGGTTGCGGGAGTCAGGCGCGTCACATGGCATGTGCTGCGCCACAGTTTCGCCAGCCACCTAGTCATGGCAGGCGCCCCACTTCGCGCGGTCCAGATCCTGCTGGGTCACTCGGACATCAAGATGACCCAGCGTTACGCCCACGTCAGCGATGAGAGCCTCGCGAGTGCTGTGTCGATGCTCCGCGTTGCCTTCGGGGCAGGGGCGACCCCAGATGGACATCATGTGGGCATCGCCGGCCCGCCAGTTGTCCTGCCAGCAAGAACTCCAAGGAGCCACGGAACTGGATTTCTTCGCTAGGAATACAGCAGCAATGCGCGTCAGAGACCCGCACTGGTGCTGGCGGAGAGAGAGGGATTCGAACACACCTCCGAGCGCCGAGAGATTCGCCAATCCTAGCCAAGAGTGGGGGCTGGAAGCGGTCTGGCGGCGGGGCCAGGGATAGGCCCTAAAGTCGGTCGTTTCAGTCAGCGGCTGCCACAGGATGGGCAGCATTTGGGCAGCACTTAATCAAGCGCAGCCGCTGACACCGACCAGAACCTCAGCGTCCAGCTAGCCACACTGAGGAAGCGCCTCGAGGTTGTTGTTCCAGTAGCCATCTGCGTGGGTACGGAGATACTTCCGTCCATTCGACGCCGTGGCTACACCCACCTCGGCTCGCTTCCCACCGACAAGCGTATGGAAGGTGTTGGTCTGGTTCTCGACCGACTCGATAACCTGACCACTAGTCCATCGCCACTTCGCTCCTCCGAGGTGGGTGATGTCCCCATCCTCGTTCGTCGTCACACACGTCACAAGCACGTCAGCCATCGCTCACCTCTCTCGGAGTCCAAGCTCCGTCCCAGTCAATCATTTCGCTCGGTCAGCTACCACACTGAGAGCGTCGGACTGCGCCACTGTCTTCGCTCCACGACCAGGCGGTAGGCGCGGAAGTAGCCGGAGTGGTCCGCCCCAACCTCTCGACTCACGTCGATGCTCTCGACATCGCGGAGGCCTACGGGTCCCAGTCCCGCGGGTCGGTACTGACCTGGGCGTCGCCAGATCCAGCGCAGGGCACTATCGGCCTCGGAGTAGTAGTGCTGAACCCTCGTCCTCGAGGCCGCGGCGCGCCACAGTTGGCTCGACGGTTCGATGAACGCGCCGAAGGTGCACACACCAGCAACGGACCCCCGCGGGGCAAGCCCGGCAGCAGCCAGCGCGAGTTGAGCTCCGACGGAGTGACCAAAAAGTGAGACCTCCACTCCTGTGCTATTGGCAATCACAGCGGCGAGCGCTTCACCCTCTCGCAAAGCGCGCTTCTCGGCTGAGTCTAGGGACTTCAACACCGGCAACAGGGACAGCCACCCGGCGCCGAGCGCCCACGCGAGACCGCGCGTCGCCACGAGAGTGACCAATGAGAGCCAGGGTGCTGCGTGTGCGCCGCCCGGTCCCCTTCCCGCGTCCCAGACGACCTGGAAGATGTTCCCGCGAAACCCAGCAGCGCGGAGCTCCTGAACGGCGGCAGTGGCGCCCGACCAGTTATCTCCAGACCCGAAGCCAGGGACCAGTAGCGCAGCCCGCCAGGACTCCGATCCACTGCTCAGTTCTCGAAGCCTCATGTCAGACCTCCCATACAAGCCCTCATGAGGGCTCCCAGCTCACCGAGCCGCATTTCGGACACTCGTATCCACGGTTTACGATCCACTGAACTACCTGGTCCTTGAACACCAGCATCGCCGTTCCTCCACCGATGATGGCCACGACGATGGGCATGGCCAGCCCAGTTCCTGCGAACAGATACGTCACCCACGCCCAGTAGCCACCAATCGGCATCGCCCCACCGATAATCTTGACGAACGTCTCGACCGACGTCTTCTCGCTGTACGAGCAGTCTCGACACTTGATTCTCACGACAATTCCCCCTCGGCCGCTGGCATGGTGGCGGGTTCGGTTGCCTGAGCGAGGTAGGCGGAGAAGTCAATCGCTGGGACGGTCCCCATCATCTGCAAGTCAGAGATCAGTCGAACCAAGAACCAGGCGAGTGAGTGCGCCGCGCGGCTTCGGACGAAGGACTTCCCGTCGAAGGCAAAGCTGCCGTGCCTTACGACGCAGCCAAGGTCGACTGCCTCGAGTCCTGTCAGAGTCCGGAGCTGAAGTTCGAGATGCTCCCCCAGGCCGGTCGCCCAGGCACTGTCGAGTGCCAGAATGCCAGCGAGAATCCTTGGAGGCGTTCGGGGCGGGTACGTACCGCCCGCATGCCGGATGGTCGCAGACGTACGAAGAAGCCCGCGTACAGAGGCAGCCTTGCGACCCGCGTAGATGAGGTTCTCCTTCGATATCTCCTGCTTGCACTCGAGGACGGCGTAGACGCTCTCTGCTGGAATGTGCAGCGCATCCTTGTAGGGGAACAGGACTGGGGAAAAGACTCGGTCGTGCACGATGAGGTCAATCTCATCGCTTCGCTTCCCACTTGAATCAACGACGAATCCCTTCGACACCGTATACCGCGCTGGAAGGAGCCCGTTCAGGAGTTCCCTCCACCCGCCCTCTGAGGCAGCGCCTTTGGCGCCAGCGTGGGCGACGCTTCGCCGAACGCCCCCGAGCTTCGACTCGAGCTCCTCCTGGAGACCCGAGAAGAGCAGTTCCAGACTTACTTCACTCATCACTGCTCCCGCGGTTGAAGATGGCTACGCTCCCCTGAAAGGCGGCGTCGGCTGCACCTCCGCAGCGACACCAAGCAAGTGCTCCGCCTGTAGCGGGGAGTCGGCTTGTACTGCCCGTCGAATCGCTGCCGGCACGAGCCGGGTGACAAGATCAGACGCCGTGAAGCCCGGCCTACCGTCGCTTTCCCCGGTCGCGGCGACGACAGCCGCCAGCGTCTGCTCGTCTACGGTCGCCCCCAGCGCACCCCGGAGGATGGCGCCGCGACCTGCGGCGTTCGGACGGGTGAACTTGAGCACGAGTGCGGCACGACGCACCAACGCCGGGTCGAGGGCTCCGTGGCGGTTCGTGCACATCACGACGACCACCTGGCCACCCAGGTCCTGCAGCTGGTCAACCGCCTGAATCAGCGCATTCACCCCCGCTCGATCCTCGTGGTGCATCTGCGACTCTTCTCTCGACTGTCCAAGTGCGTCGGCCTCATCAAGAAGAAGGACCACCGGGAAGTCGGCGGCCACTCGTCTTGCGGCCTCAAACGCAGCCTGGATCTTCAACGTCGCCTGACCCTGAAGGCCAGTCCCACGGGCGGCCAAGCCCAGCCGCAGAAGCAGGGTCGGCTCGTCGCGCTCCCGTGCGAGGACGCTGCCGAAGGTTTCGGCCAGCTCGGTCTTGCCACTCCCAACGTCTCCGGCGAGGACGACGAGGGGCGTCCGCCGGTGGAGGCGAGCGAGGATCGGAAGGTCCTCTCCCTGGTGCCAGCGATCGGCCCAACGGGTGAATCGTCCCGGATCCCGGAGCTCCCGAACAACCTCCAAGAGCTCAGACTGGTGTTCCTCCAGTCCGAAAAGAGAGGCGTACCTCTTCTCGGACTGCGAGTTCGGAAGATGGACAACGACATCGAACCCCTCGACGTGGTCAGGCATCTTCGGTGACCGGAGGCCAGATTTCTTGCGCTTCTGCATGGCGAACGGACCCTCCAGTACGACGGCCGACGGGAACTCGCCGCCTCGCAACCCCTCCATAAGCGCTCGCTCGATGGCGCGGGTATCCGCCCGTCGAAGATCACCGAGGGTTTGCAGCACGCGTGCACACGCCTCGGGAAGCGGGTCGACCCCTGGCAACTCGAGCTCAATCGCCGAGAACAGGGCGTCGAGGTCGAGCGAGAGCTCAGCGCCGTCATGAGTCGACTGAAAAGAGGTGGAAGTCATGCGCCGAACACCGTTCTGCGGAGCTGCGAGCCTGAATGCACATGATGGCGCACATCGTTCGACCAGGTGCCTGCACCGGAGTAGCGCTGAGTCTCTCCAGGCCCCCACTTGCCGCCCAGCTGGTCATAGAACGCCTGCTTCTCCGACGCGCCCTTGGAGTCCCAGTAGGGCGTCGTCTCCACTCGAACGCTCCACGAGAGACCACTGGTGTTTGGGCGCCTGTAGCCGCGACCTCGCTGGTCTTCAGCCACGCCGTCCCACTGCTCGAGGGTGAAGTTCAGCTCGAACTCCACCGTGTCCCCGCGGACCAACTGCAGTCTCACGCCGGTGGCAAACCCACGGGACAAGTAGGCGCAGATATCGTCGCGAAGCACCACTGCGCGCTCCTCCGTCATCAGCCCAGGACGGACGAGCAGGTTGCGAATCTCCCCACCGAGCTTCGTTCCGAAGTGATTCACCTGGGCTCTGGTGGCGGTGTGGGTCCACGTAGTCGTACGGGTCGCAGTCGCGGTCATTGGATCACCGCCTTTGCAGACGGGCCGAGAACTCGAGCGAGGCAGTCCCTCGCCTGCGTTCGTGTTCGCGCAGCTACGGCCTCGGAGAGCCAGGCGGCGGCCTCGTCGGCAGCTTCCACTAGCTCCTCAAGTCGCTGAGAGGGCCCCCAAACCTCTTGGAGCTTCTCCGCCGCGTTGTTTGCCGGATTGACCGGGTCCATCACGAAGGGTCTATCCCGACGCTCCTTGCTCTCGGGGTGCCAGTCGTCGAACCAGATGTCCACATCGAGACGCGTCTGGGATACCCAATCCACGAATCCCTCGAACGCATCGAGCGGCCGGTTTGGTGCGAACTCGCCTTCGCGAACGAGGTGGGCAGCAAGGAGCTCAAGCAGGAACGATCTGACCCCCACCTCGTTGGTGGTGCGCCACCACTTGAGAAGTCGCACAAAAGGCCGAAAGCCAGGATGCTCATCCTCCACGCTCTTGATGAACGCACCGTGCCGGGGAATCGACGTTCGGAGAGGCGTCGAGCTTCCCCGCAGCACCCACCCCTCGTCTGCCGAAGACGAATGGTCAATCACGACGGGCACGACATCCACGTCAAGCCCAGACCCGTGGAAGTGGATCGCCACCGCGGTTGAGCGAATCTCGAAGTCTCCAGGGTCCTTCGTCTTCCCGTAGACCTGTCGGAGTGTCGCGCAGACGTTCTCGAGCAAACGGTCTCCGTCGACCTCGGCGATCGAGCTCGCGCTCACCTTTCCGCAGTCCACGTAGGCGGCGATGTCGATATCGTTCAGCTTCGCGTTGTGCGTCCGCTTCTTGAGCGAACCCGAGCCCAGGAGCTTGACCACCTGCAGGTCTGGATGGCCAGCGGCGTAGGACGAGAACCGATCACGCAGGTGTCGCACCTGCTTCCGGTACTTCGCCTCCCGGTCGCTGGGAAGGTTTACGAAGTCCTGGATGAATGTCGAGATGTGCGCGTCAGTGAGGTAGGGCATCGGTTTCCACAGCAGCTTCAGGTCAGGGCGGGCGCTGTGGGGAGTCTGGGTCGCCCGCGCAGATCGGCAAGCGAGATCGCGGTTGAGGGATCCCTGAGGGATCCCTCATTGCGAGCTGTCGGGCCAGGATTCCTCGGCGTACTGTCGACACGTGTCACGAATCTCACGGGCAAGCCGAACGGGCCTCACTACCCTGACATCCGGCACCATGCTCAGGAGCCAGGAGCGCAGCTCCGGGCACTCGCAGACGGTCAGCCGGACTTCCAGAACATCCGCCTCCAGGTCGAGCGTCGTTTGGCTCTCGTGGACATGCCGGTCACGGAGGAGCACTGCCGCCTCACCCCGAACGTGAAGCACCACCTCGATGGGACGTTTTCGCTTGTAGGAGTAGATTCCGAAGCTGTGGCGCAGGAAGGTAGTCGCACGGAACCGACGGGCTGATGGAGAGACAAAGCGCGGCCCAGCGAGAGTGGCCAGCTCCGTGATCCGGTCGATCGCGAACGTGCGTCGTGGCGGCCAGCGAGCCTCCGGGACGTTGCGCTTGCCCCCGACTAGTGCGGCTCTACCGCGATGGAATGTCACCGCCCAGGGCTCGACCTCGTACCGACCCGCACACCCGTCCAACCTGCAGTAGCGAAACTCGACTGCCTTCCGCTCCCGGATCGCGTCGAGAAGGGTCTCGATGTAGGCGGCGTAGTTGGGGTTGCCTGAGCGTTCGGGACGCACAGCGACAAAGCTTGAGGCAACGCGTTCAAGTGCGGTGGTATCTCCGAGCAGTCGATGCCGAGCCACCTCCGCAGCCTCCCGAAGGACTCTGTGATAGCGGGTCCCCTCAAGGTCGGAGAGAGCGTTGACCGCGAAGTCGAGCGCTGCTGCCTTGTCGAGGTCGTCCTGGGTCCATTGCGTGCCCGGCGAGACCCAGAGCTGCTCTCGGCCGCGCTTGTACGACTGCAGGTCCCACTGGCCCTTCGCAAAGTCCAGGTACTTGCGGGCGGAGGCCTTCTGGACTCCGAAGCGTGAGGATATCTCAGAGATGCTGAGTGCAAGCCCTGACTCCACCATCGCCTTCATCTCAAGTACCCGACGGGCCGCCTGGAACCGTGCAGCGCCCTTGTCCTTACCTGTCACTTCGAACCTCCGTGTCACGGCTCCCGCTCAGCGCGCCGGGCCTGCTCCGTGGCGTATCAAGAGCCACCGGAGAGCGACCCTTGCGGAACCCTCAACCTAGCGCTAGACCACCGGACAGTCTGGGGAGGTGCGACGTGAGTTCGGAGTGGAAGCGAGCGGTCTCAAGGGTCAGTGCTGCGCTGACCCCTTCGACGCAACGCATCAGCCTCGCAGAGGCGAGGGCGGCGACGCTCATCCGGGAGCTCGACAAGGGCGACAATCACTTTCGCGTACTTGAGACGGTTCCGCACGGGTCCCTCGCGAGAGGAACCGCAATCGCCGGGTTTGACGACATCGACCTCCTCCTAGTCCTGAGCCCGAGCACCCTGAGAACGAAGGCTGGGACCCAGAGGAAGCCGAACACGACGATCGCCTCGCTCGCCCGTTGGCTGGAAGCTCGGCGCAAGGGTCATGTCATCCAGGGTGTCGTCCGCGTACGCAAGCAGAACCACAGCGTGGGGGTCATCTACCCGAATAGGAATCTCCGCGTCGATCTGGTGCCTGCACTTCGGGCGCGAGGTGGGCGCTACCGGATACCCGCCCGGTCTGACGACGAGTGGATTCTGACGCGTCCAAGGGCGACTCAGGAGGCCTTTGAGAGGGTTCTCCGGCGGCAACCTGCTGCTCGAGCCGCCATCCGACTCATTAAGGGATGGAAGCGAGCCCGCGGCAAGAGCAAGGGCTTCTCGCTCCCGAGCTACGCCATCGAGGTCTACTGCTCCTCGGAGATTGAGTCCGGGACCTGGAGGTCCGCCTCTCAACTCGCGCGCCACTTCTTTGAGGACCTCGCTTCGCGGCCAGCGAATCGGCGCCTGGTTCTCGGGAACCGAGATGACGGCCACTCGGTGGTGCTGATGGATCCCTGGAGCGGTGAGAATCTCCTGGCGAAGAACGACCACGTCAGCCGCAAGAGACTCATCCTCGCAGCTCGTAAGGCACTCCATGAAATGGATGCAGCCCGCACATCGGCGAGCTCCGGAAGGGCAGAGGCGGCAACCAACAGGCTCGCCAGGCTCTTCGTAGGAAACAAATACATGAAGTCCAGCCGAAGGCGGTGATTCTTGAGCAAGCTCCCTATTCAGGTCCTCCTTCTGGTTGATGCTGACGCCGACGTATCCGAAGGGGACGTCGCGTCTTTGCTGCCCTCGGAACGCCACCGACGACGAGTCCTTCGGCTTACCAACTACGGGTATAGAAGACCCGACGGCTGGACCGAGAGGACTGCGCTCAACTGGCCGTCCCTCCTACTTGCCTGCCGGAAGGTCGCCTCGGACGCGAACTCCTTGGGGCAAGACGGGCATCCGTTGAACATCTACGTGTACGGACTGGCACCGCTCTCGGCCTTCCTCGCCATCGGCGTGTTCTTGGACACGCGGCGCGCTCGTGTGGTCTCCATCAACCGACGCCGAGATGGAACCGCAAATCAGGAAGACGTACTCGACCTGTCGCCCGGGGCCGGACAGCCCTATTTCGGACGCCTCGAAGGACTGGACGGCGTCTCTCCTGCGACAGGCCGTGTGGGGCTCTTCGTCTCTACCCGAGCCGAGCCCGCTCCAGCGGCCGCCACCGACGTTCTGGTTGCTCGCCCCGAGGGCCTCGCGAATCTCGTAGAGGTGACGTCTCCCAAGGACGCGGCCCTGACCGCGGACAACGTGGGGCCGTGCCTGAGACAGCTCGCTGACCTCGGTGTCGCAGTGGCCGCCAACTACCCCCGGTCCTCCGGCCTAACGACCTTCGTTCTCGGGCCTGCCCCACTTGCTCTTGGGCTGGGCCTCGTCCTGAACCCGAACCAGCACATCTCAGCGACGCGGCCGCTGGAGCTCACGGAGTACGTCGCCGGGGCCTACAGCGTTGTCGGAAGGATTCCATCGTCCGAGGGAGCACGAGAGCTTCCTACCGGGCCAGAGGCGGAGCTCAGGCGGAGGGGGGTGTTGGACGCGCTTCTCACCAGCGTTGCGCAGTTGCAGGAGCACGCAACCAGCGAGGACCTCAGAATCCCCTCCGGGCTTAACCCCGTGGCTCAGGACTCCGACCCGGGGCCGGCTGAGCTCCTGAGCCAGCTAACGAACCTCCGGGTGTCACGAGAGCCGAACACGGACCAGTTTCACATCAATGTGCTCCAGGGCGAGCTCTCGTTCGGAGCGGCCCTGCTCCAGGCTCTCGTCGGCGTCGACGAGCCCGTACAGCGCAGGCTCGCTCGCCTCTTCACGCTCCATGAACTGGTTCATGACCTCCAAGGACTGACTTCTGCCAACTACGCGGGAATCGGGCGGGCGGGCGTCGCCCTCGAGGAGGTCGACTACTGGGCCGATGCCTTCGCGATCTTGGTCGCAGTACGCCATGAGGTCAGGTGGAGAGGTCCGGAGGGAGAGGCGAACTATCAGGCCATCTCACTCGACTACTTCGACGCCCATCTTGAGGCGCTCCGCGCCTTCGACCGGCTGGAGCAAGGAAACGGCCCCATGGAGCGTCTCCCCGAACGACGGCTGAGGCGCTATCTCATCTGGGCAGTTCAACGAGCTCGAGCCAAGTACACACGGACCATCGAGGAGCTCAAGTTCGTGCTGGATACGCGGGTTCATGTCCAGCTGGCACCAGTACCTGGACGGCTGGACGAGGCCTTCGACAAGTGCGTATCCGGCGCCCTAGACGGCACCCAGCTGATCGTCTCCATCGGAGGCAGAGTCAAGCGATTCCCCGCCCAGGGAGAGAGCTTCGACCCGCGAGGACTTGTCGTCGCCGTCGCGAACTACGACGAGGGTGCTCAGGTCCGGGCAGCTGACTATGTGGTCAATGAGGGTAGGAAGCTCCTGCTCAGCTGGCTAGTCGGATAGAGGCCGGACGCCCACCTACATGAAAGACCCCCGGCTGAACGCCGGGGGTCTGAGTTAGCGTGCCTCCCACCTAGGTGGCACGAACTGGACTCTCTCATTCGAGACCGGTGGGGTCTGACTAAGGTGTCGCTCCTCGGTTCCGTCAGAATAGACCAGCACGTACTCGCCGCTAGTCGGATCACGGCGCCGACGAGCGAAAAACACCCATGCCCGCGCCTCCGCCCTCTTGAACTCGAGTCGTCTCCCCGCCGTGTCGACCACATCGCCTGAGGCGAGTGGCCCTTCAACCGGGTACCAGATATCGCAGCTCTCCCGAAGTAGCTGGCGAACGACGACCTCCGCTGCCTCCGGGTAGAGCTGCATCGGGCGGGCGATTCCTCCCATTCCTTCGGAGGGATAGCCATCAGGGGGCTCGTCGAACCAGTCGAGAAGCTCGGGGCTGTAGACTCCCTTTGCTACATTCCAGTTACTCATTATCGTCTCCTGCTACCGGGTGCCACACTACATCGGTTCGAAGTGCGGCGGAGTTTTTAGCGAAGTAGTCAAGGAGACTACGGACAGCAACAAGCTCGGCATTGCCCCGAACGCTTGCTTGAATCAAGACATCGACATCGCCGAACGGCGTCTGGACGCTCAACGCCGGAAGACTCGGAATCTCGATGGAGCGAGAGCGAATCTGTTCGACGACGTCGTAGCTGGAGACACCAGTCAGACGGACTCGCAGTTGGAGTGGCACGTTTGGCTCCGCCTCGCGAGTTTCCGACTTCGTTCCCCACCAGAACTTCGGAGTAAGAAGTAGCTGGGTACTCGAGTACTTCATGGGCGGCCCACTTGAGGAACCGCGCCTTGTGAGAACACGGGACAGCGTCTCAGCTGCGCCAGTGTTTCTGAACTTCCAGAAGAGGATTAGGTCCTCCCACCCAAGCGACGCAAGGGCAATTACGACCTCTGGCCGGCTCTCGGCCGGCTCCTTCTGTAGTTCATCCCCAAGCCAGTGCAACACGTCCCAAATGGAGCCCTCAGCGGGCACGAGTATCTGGGTAATCGCGAGCTGACTGTCCCCCGCGAGGAGCTCCTCCCACCAGGAACCCTCTCGCCTTGAAGGATACAGAGAAGTTCCTGAGAGGTCAATTCGCCCGGCAATATGCGGCTCACAGTAGAGCGGAGACTCGGGGACGACGGGGGGGAAAGGGGCTCGGACGTTGGAGGAGAAGTGCCTGTGGACCGAGAGTGAGTCCCAACTGCCGAGAAGACGCGCCGCAAGGAGACCCTGGGTAGAAACCGGTGGTTGGCTGGCGCAAGCGAGAAGGGGTTCGTAGGACTCCCAATCTGCCCCCGGTCCAGCCCTGAAGAATCGAAGCTCGAAGAAGTCCAGCACTGGAAGCCTTACATCCCGGTCTGGCCGAAGATAGGACGACCAGATCCGGTGGGCGATCTGTCCAAGCGGGACCGGTCGCCGTAGGCTCTCAGGAGGGACTGAGACTTCGATGTCCCACGCGAGGCCCCAGAGAAACGAGGGGACAATCTGCGAGCGGGCATGAGTCCTGTCAAAGAGCGGCCTCCACTTGGCAAAGTGGTCCAGGCGGTAGTTCGCCAGGCCGGCCCAGTTCTCTGACCGGCCAAGGCTCTCCAGAAGCTCGTCGAGATGCTCCCACTGCAAGTCGTCCGGTTCCAGTCCGCTTCGCTCCGACTCGACCACGGACCACGCCCCTCCGCAGGAGATCTGGGCTCTCTCACAGATCGGAAGCAGGGACTCAACTAGTCCGTCCTCGAACCGAATGCGCGCTTCAGCGCTCGCACCCGCCTCAATCTGGAGTGACCGATACTGTTGAAGACGCTGACCGATCGCGTCAGCGATGTCAGCAAAGCAATGCTCCCATGAACCCTCTGGGGCGTCGGAGAAATCACGGCGTTGCATCTCAAGAACGCAGCGAATGCGAACGTAGGGAGGGAGGTACCTGAGATCTACGGGGTCGGCGGGGCCGCGGACAGCGTTGAGGTAGGTCAGAAGGGAGAACAGATACGCCGGTCCGGCGCAGCAGTACGAGAGCGCGTCTGCAGTCATCTTCCGCACATACGCCCTAGCCCGGCCCTCCGAGAACTCGCTGAGCCGCTCTTCTGGAAAGCTCTCGCTCTCGAGGAGCAGTTCCTCGATAATTTCCTTTGCGCTTTGCTGTGGCGTGAGAACCAGTCGCCGGACTTCGGTCCCGTTCTCCCACGCGGGCTTGAGCCAGGCCAAGAACGACTCGTGGGCCAGAGCTGCTAGGTGGCGGTGCCGAACTGCAAACCAATACGGCAGACCGATCATCAAGATTGTCGATTCCGCCGTTGCCGACCGAGTCGAGACCTCGGGACCATCCATGTGGTCAAAGCTGACCACGGTCTCCAGCCCGGCCGGAACCGACGAGCCGGGAAACAGCCGAGACGTCGTCCACTCAACGTCGGCCGCAAAATCATCTAGAACACGTTGTGAGACGGCAACGGATCGCCGGAGGTTCCTGTGAAGCGCCTGAGGAGCGGAGGACAGAAGGCCCAGCTGATCCGAGCCAGTCCGAAGCCCGACGTGGATAATACGATGGTACTTTACGAGTCGGTTTAACTCGCTCTGGAACTCAATCCTCCACCTGATGAAGTCTCCGAAGGACTGTGGATCCGGTGGCGGCTGACTTCTCTCCAGCAGTTCCCGCAGTCCCCTCTCAACCCGTTGAACTGCGCTGGCATGGCTCTGATACTCCCCGGCGTCCTGGCGAAGGTAGGTGCCGACAGAACAGAGGTAGTGGGCGAAAAGACGATCTTCCCTGACAAACCCGAGAACAGCCCGCGCGGTGCTCAGAACATCGCGACAGTGAAGCCGATGAAGGACCTGAAGTCCCGGATCCATTCTCCCCCCTTTTGGTCGAGTGCAGGGCGCTAGCTATCAGGGGACCCAGCCGTGCGTCAAGCTCGGTCAGGCTCGTCAAGGATGTGCCCCTGCAAGGCAAGATCGAACCGCTCGTCAAATAGAGCGAGTTCCCTTTCCGTCTCCGACAGGCGGAAGTGCTTCTCGGGGTCGACATCAGGGAAGTACCGGAGAAGGATCCGCAGCCTCGGGTCAGAAATGAAAACCCGGTCACCCCCATGAAGAGCACGAACTGTCACGAGCCTACGCTCCGACGCGATGGCGATTGCTCGTTCCAGTTCCGCGGCCGGCATGCTCTCGAACAACTGGGAGCCACGCTCCAAGAGCGCGCTCCGAGTCGCACCGTCTGGTAACGAAACCGCCGCGTAGAGCATCTTCTGGACTTCCCCATCAGAGGGATATCCGCCGAAGGGCTGGGCGAAGTGCTTGTCCCAAAGCATCTCAAATGCGCCCCTTCGGACCCTAGTCCCTCGAATCGCCTTTTGTAGGTCTCCGACCGCCAACTGGTCGTCGTCGTCGGCCTCGAAGGCGTCAAAGCACATCTGCTGAACGAAGCTCGGAATTCCACCAGAGTAGATGCCCAGAGAACGAATAAACCCCTTTGAATAGCCGTGACTGGCGGGCAGAGCCAGCCGGACTACCTGCTCTAGTTCAGAGGTCCCTTCACCCTCTGTGGACAGCGGCAAGAGTCTCAGAACGTCAAAGGAACGCGGGAAGGCGGCGTGGGACGCCACGAGAGTAGCGAGACCCGCCGTTGTGGCCGTGACCACGAACTGAATGTTTGTATCTCCCTCGCGCGCGAGCTCTTCCAGAGTCGACTTCAAGAACCCGGGAAAGGACGACACGCGGCTGAGATCATCCGTCTCGTCAATGACAAGCTGCAGAGCCCCGAACTTGTCGGCGAGATCGGCGGTCCAAACCCGCCGAAGTACCCGTGGAAAGGCGAGTGTGAACTGTGGAATCAACGCACTGAGGTCAGCGGCAATCGGACCGACCCTCACTCCTAGGGACGCCAGAAACTGCGCTAACGCGCGCTCCACCGCAGCTCTCCCGACGGGCGCTTGGTCGAAGATCGCTGCGGTCGTCGTCTCGACGAACTCGGTGACGCTTGACACGCCCCCGCACGTCACGATCACCGGCACGACTCTCTCCTCGTCACCGCCGAGATTCTGCTCGAACCGAGCAGCAGCGCTTGAGGCTGCAAGAGCCAGACTGCTCTTGCCCATTCCCCGCTCTCCGCCAATGAGGACATGATGTGGACTCGCCCGAACCGTCTGCTGGAGCGCGCGGCGCAGCATGTGAACCTCGCGACTGCGTCCTGCGAATTTCTCGGGGGTGACGGGAGAATTCGGCGAGAAAGGGTTGTGCTTGACCATTGAACCTCCAGGACGAGGAGGATACCGCCGTGGTGCGGATACGGCGCTACAGCTCCATCGCTCCCACGTTAGCCTCTCGACTCCGACTCGCCCTTCATGGACGGACTCGATGGACCCGAGCGGGCGTCAGAGGTGTTCCCACGTGGAAACACTTCACGGCTCCATCTGACCGGGCTACTCACTGTTCCTTCAGACGGCTCTTCTCAGGCCCTCTGCGGTGACGACACCGTCGCCCGCCCCCCAACACCGCTGAATCTGCTGTAGGAGCAGTTGACCCCGAAGCGCGCCGCCTCCCATTGACGGTGACGCCCAGGGTCAGACGAGCGGAAGAGAATAGAAGGTGGAGACGACCGAGTAGTTGTAGCGTTCCGCCGTCATGAACAAAGAGATGACCCGAGGGGTGGCCGCATGGTCGAGTGCGGCTGTGGGGGTTGAGCAGATGCCGATCGGGGTTTGATACGACCGCTGCGGCTTGACCTACGCTTCGCCCTCTCGTACATACGGCGAAATCAGGGGTCAATTATCTTCGTTCGTATCTCTCTTCCGGCGCCGGTCCAGTCGATTCACCGCTCGGCGCAGGCTCGCCTGGTCTGGGTGCAGGTAGCGGCTGGTCGTGACGATGGAGGCGTGCCCCAGTAGACGCCGGGCCTCCTCGAGGTTCGCCCCGGTCCTGAGGAGCTCCGTCGCGAACGCGTGCCGAAGCATGTGAGGGGTGACCGGGAACGGAAACCCCGCTGCCCGACCGAGGTTACGGAGGCGCGTCTGCACGGTGCGGTGGTTCAAGCCATCGCCGGTTCGGGATACGAACACCATGCCCTCCTGGACGGGAAGCGCCTCTCGGGCATTCAACCAGGCCTCCAGATTCTCCGAAGCGACACGTGTGAGGGGGAGCGGCTGTTCATGACCACCCTTCCGGCGGACGCCCAGCAGTTGCCGTCTTCTCAAGTCGATCTGGGCGCGTCGTAGCGAGAGCAGCTCAGCGAGGCGCAGCCCTGTGTGGAAGAGGCAGAAGATGAGCGCGCGGTCCCGGACACTCCGCCATCTGGCGCCCTCGATCTGCGCTAGAAGTCGGTCCACGTCCCTCGGACGGAGGGTAGGAGCCTCGTGGCGCGGTACGCGAGCCCAGGGGATGCCGTTGGTGGGGGCGTCGTCCACGACGCCGCGAGCCTTCAGGTACCTGAAGAACCCTCGCATCACGATGAGCTTCTTGTTGCGAGTCGACGGGCTCAGCGGGCCCTTGGGGCCGGAGCGGTTCAAGAAGTCGATGAGCTGGCCGCGCGTGACCTGAACCACCTCAACCACCTGCCTAGCGGCGAGGACTCGAAGCAGCAGCCCCAGCTCCTGACCGTAGGAGTAGATGGTGCGGCGACCGAGGTGCCGTTCGCGCTCCAGATGGTCCAGATACGAACCGAGAGCCTCTTCGAGGGTCATCGTGTTTCCACGTGGGAACAGCTCCATCAGCAGGAGAGGGGACGGGTGCATATGTACGATTCGGTGAAATCAATAAAGTGATAGAAAAGGAGCCCCCGGTGTCCGTTCCATGTCTCTCCATCCGCGCCTTCGCACTTCTCCTCTGCATCGCACTCTGCGCCTGTTCGAAGCCCACCGGAATCAGCGGCGAAGTCGTCAACGACTTCGACAACGCCAACCTCGTCGGTCAGGAGGTCAAGCTCAAGGGCACGGCGTACTCGACGACGACCGACGAACTCGGTCGCTTCCGCTTCCTCGAGATCGCCGAAGGCTCCTACGAACTTCTGCTTCCGGGTCAGCGCCACGACCCAGTGAACGTGAACGTCAGCAAGGGCGTCGTCACGCAAGCGGAGCGAATCCGAGCAGTTCCGGAGCCCCCAGGGGCCAAGAACGGCCTCTACTACTTCGACGCGGTTGGTCGCCTCGCTGGCGTGCCAGTGAGCGTCTGGGATCACCATTCTGGCTATCACGCGAAGGCCGGAGAAGTCCCGTCCGTCTCAAAGTACGACCTCACCACTCTGTTCTTCTTCGGCTCTGCCGGTGCCCCGGAGGCGAAGCGCCTCTACCTGGGGAGCCGAAGTCCCGGCTGCCAGGTCACCGTCATGGGGTGCGCACGTGGCGTTGGGCCGGTGCCGAGCGACAAGGCGAGCGCCATCCGACACCCAGGGAACACCTGGGAACTGGCCTGGAGCAAGCCGGCGCAGTCCAACGGCAAGGTGCTTGTCCAGGTCAAGAGCAATCAGACGCTTCTGGGCGAGACCACCCACTACCTCTTCGAGGCCAAGTAGCCACGGGGGACCGCGCCAGCGGTGCTGCGGTCGGCTTCGGATCCAAGGGGACCCGCGGCGCATGTCAGATCGCGGGATACGACGCCAGTATATCAAAGCGGGCGATTTGCCGACTGTTGAGGGACGTATCGAACCGGCGTAGCCTCCCGGCTCCGAACGGAGTCCCCATGAGCAGCGATCTCGAGCCCGGTGCCGATCAGACCGCATTGGTCGTTCCAAACAATGTGATCGAGAGCACGGTCGCCAGAATCAACCGTCTCGCGCGCGAAACCACGCTCAAGCTGGCCCAGGAGGTCGGGAGGATTGTGGTTGAAGAGTTCTACCGGGGTGACCTCGAGGTCCTCCGGCGGCGCGGGGCCAAGGATGCCTCGCTACGCAAGCTCGCTGAGCACCCGAGTCTGAGCGTCTCCGCCTCGGACCTGCATCGGTCCATCGGCATTTACGAACTGTGTGACAGGCTTGGGGTCTGGGACTGGCAACACCTCACGAAGAGCCACTTCCGGGCCGTCATGGGCCTCCCGGAGAAGAAGCAAGCTCGAATCCTGCAGAACGCTGAGGAGAAACAGCTCACGGTGGCCCAAATCGAGCGGGAGGCCAAGAAGGCGCGCAAGTCCGACGGTCGTGGGAGACCCCCACTTCCGGCGTTCCAGAAGGCCATCAACCGTTTCGACAAGCTCGTGGAGAGCGGCGAACTGGTCGACGACCTCGACAAGCTCGAGACGATGGATACCGCCGAGATCGAAGCGCTCTACAAGAAGGTCACCGGCGCGAAGCTGGCAATGGAGCAGCTGCAAGAGGCGCTCAAGACCAGAGTTCCCGGCTTCACGCCCGAGGAGTAGCGGACAAAAAGAGGCCACGACCGAGGGCGGTCGTGGCCTTGTCGTATGGAGATATTCAGGCGGCTGCGTAGACGAGCTGGCTCGCCTGTCGCTCCAGGGTCTCTCGCACCTCTTGCCCCCACGGACGGTGTTCGTGGGCGGCCCGCGTCACGGCGTTGACCGCGTCTGCGAGCGTGTCGCCGGGCTCCTTGCTCAGAGCGCGCATCAGGACCTCGAGGGTGTCCTGCCGCTTCTCCTTGATGGGGAGCTTCACCTGTCCTCGCGTGAGCCACGCGTTGAACTGGCTCTCCGGGTCCACCTTCACGGTCCGGGCGTGGCCCCAGGCCTCTAGGAAGCTGGCAATCGTGGAGCGGGCCTCCTGGACACCCGTACGGACGGTCTGGAGGATCCGCTCGGGCGAGCCGCGGTGGACCTGCGAGACCGTCTCGACCGAGCCCTCCTGGATGACGATCAGGTTCAGGCACTGATTGCGGAACACCACTGCGGTGATCCGAATCCGTCCACGGCCGGTGTCGTCGGTCGAGATCCGCACGCCAGCCTTGAAGACGTCGCCTGCGGCCAGATCCACGACGGTGTCGGGCATGAAGAGGGCCGTAGCCCTCACGCCCGAGCCGTCGTAGCGCATCTCGGTCCGGGCCTCGGCGAGGTCTCCGACTACAGCTGCAAGGACCTCGTCGGTGTCGCAGACCGAGTACGTCGGCGTCACCGCAGCGAAGACCACGCGACGCCCCGAGCCGTCGGCTCGGGCGCGAAGGACCACCTGCTTGCGATGATGGACCTTCCCCAGCTGTTCGTTGACGTTGGTCGCACGCAGCTCGGAGGAGCACATGCGCGCCAGGTAGCGCGCACCGCTCCCGAACCCGGCCAGCGAGGCGACCTGATGGAACGCGCTCGCCTCGAGCCCGTACGGCTGGTCGTCGATCAGGAGCTCGCCCCGCTCGCCCATGGAGAGCTCGGAGAGCGGCATGATGATCTCCTGGCGCTCTTCGCTCCGGATTGAGGCCACCACCTGGTCCGCGGCTTCGTCGAAGCGCGGAAGTGCGCCGACGCGCCGACGCTCCATGCGGAAGTTCTGGTCGCCCAGGGGAAGGACCCGAGTGCCGGGAGCGAAGAGCGGTGGCGCGAGCTGAAATCCCGCTTCCTCGAGCCACTGCTCCTGGAGCTGGATCCGGTTGACCGCGACCGCGGACACCAACCCCGCGGGGGTCGTCTCTTCGGTCGGCACGGCCAGGACTGCTTGAGCGGGCGGGTCAGGTTCGGGCGGATCGTTCTCGGGAGGGTCTCCCGGGACGCGCTTGAGATTGGCGGTGGTGTCGCCCTCCCTCTTGGCCGTCCAGAAGAGGCGCATGGCCTCCTCCTGGTCGGACTCAGGGAGGTACTCCACCACACCGTTGCGGGTGAGTTCGAGCATGTTCTTGTTCCTCGTGGTTGCCGCGGACCTGGGAGTCAGGAGGCGGACCCTGCCCATGGAAAAGCAGGGTCCGCATCCCGACGGAGCCCCCACCCGCCCTGCCCGTGCGCAGAGTCGGCATGACCGCGAGGAAGCGGCACGGCGTCCTATGACGGAGCCGCCCACCTGGGGACTCCCGGGGGCTGGCAGGGCGCGTCGGAGGTGATGCGTCGGCCCGGACAAAGGGGCCGAGGAGCGCTGGGTGAGTCCGGCGCACCTCGACCTCCTTGCGGAGATCGGAGCTCAGCAGCGGCTGCAGAGGTAGGTGTCGGCGCGAGCCACTCGGTAGCCCGGGTCAAGCCGCCGGCGACAGCGGCTGCAGCGCTCCTGTCCGATGCGGCGCCAACGCTTGAAAGCTCGGGCCCGGGCACGTACGGAAGGGCGATTTCGCCTCCTCACAGACCGTCGCGATGGCACCAGTAGCACTTGGGAACGCCAGCAATGACCCGATAGGGGGCCTGGAGTTTGCGTCCGCAGGTGCAGATTGCGGTTCCCGTCAGTCGGAGCCAGTCGCGCTCGCTAGGCGGTGTTTCCATGTGGATACAGGTTAGGGGTTGATGAGGGTGGTTCGTTGAGCGATGGGACGGCAGGAGACACTCCAACATGCCTCGAGCAGACGCTCTGGCCGCTCGATATCGACCTGATCAAGAAGGGCGAACCAGAACAGCCGCGTTTGGCGGCCCTTCTGCCCCGGCGCCTGACTGGCGAGCTTGTGCAGCTGCTCCAGACGGCGAGCATTCGTCGTTAGCGTCAGAACCCGGAGCGGAGCAGGACCGAACTGCTTTCGATGCCCCCGTCGCTGCCACCAGTGCCAATAGGCGCGGTAGCGCAGCGCCATTCGAGCAGGCCGGACCGTTCCCATGTCCACTTCAACAACGAATGACTCATAGGCGCAGGTGGTTTGCAGAGTGAAGAACCCGTCGGGAACAAGCGGGATACGGGCCACCCGACGTCGTGGGAGAGGCAGCTTGACGACGGTCTTTACATCAGGAACCTCTTGCATCCAGCTTGCCAGGTTGAGCCCAGGAGTGCCTTCATCCACCAGTTCTAGACAGATTCGCAGATCATTTCGTCGCAGCGTGTGGTCGAGGAAGAGCCCGGAGCGCGCTTCGTGCTCTCTCAAGAACCGGGGGCGGCGGGTCGCGAACTGCCGAGACAGCAGATGAGAGCCTCGGGCCGATAGGCCGTAGACGCAGGAGCCCGTGCCCGCTCTCACGGGGGCGTGAACGCGGACGACAAGTCGATGTGACAGAAGTCGACGAAGTCGCGTCGACGCCGCGCTTGTGCTTCCTCGGAAGAAGAGTGTGGCCAGCTGCCTGATCGACAGGAGGCGGTAGCTCGAGAGAGCTTTGAGTAGCGACTGGTCCCGAGTCGTCAGGCGGATGGGGCGTGGACGGAGTGCCGAACTCATGTGGTGGCGTGGTTCGACACAAGTTCCCGCCGAAGAACCAGAAGGGCACCTCCCAGGGCCAGGAAGAGTCGGGACCAATAGCGCTCTTTGCCCGTTCGGATCTGGGGAGATTGCTCGACTGACCTCCCAGCCCGCAGCCGGACCAGCTCGGGGAACTGGCGGATGAGCTCTGCGGCGAGCCGTCGATTCGAGGGTCTCAGGCTGTCGTCGTCGAGGTATTCCTCACGAATCCGGGCGGGCTCGACTTCCTCCAGTTGTAGGCGATAGGCCTCGCCAAGGTCCTGAAGGACCAGCCGCTGGGCGACTACGGTTGGGTGTCGGGCAGCTGTTTCGGATGGCACCACAACGAGCAGCCGCGTGACCTCGTTGAGTCGAATAGCGCGCTCGACGACTTGGCGAAACCGCCGCTCCTTCCCTTCAGCGGACGGGATCTTCCGAATGTTGAGGACCCCATGGTCTTCGAGCTGGTGGAGGGACACCACCGCCCGCCCAACCTCGCGGGGCCCCAGACATAGGCCGAGGCACGCCCCGAGCTTCCGAACGCGGCGCGGCTCCAAGAGGTTTGGTGCCTGGGTCATAGGCTACGAGAGCCACGACCTCCTCGGATTCGCCACCATGGGAGTCGCCGGGTGCGTGCCGAGGACGCCCGAGAGACGCTCGCGACCACCTCAACGAGGTCTGGCAGCCAGACCAAGGGGATCTTGTACCGAGCTGCGATGGCATCCAGCGACTTGTGGACAGGGGCGATGACAGCGCCGTAGTCGACGCCGGCGCCGACAGAGAGGAAAAGGCGGCGCGGTCGCCTAGCCGAAAGGAGGCGCTTCATGGGGGCGAGACTGCTTGACGAGGCCGCTGAGAGACGGATTCCGACCATGGGCCGGATGCCCGCTTCTCCGATGGCGAGCATCCGCAGACCTTCACGGGAGAGAAGAACAAACACGTCGTCCGCGTTCGTCCGGCGAGCGGATCGATACATAGAGATTTTGATTGAAGATTTAGGGAAGCGCTTCGCGGCCGATGATACGAGGGTTTCCCGGGTGCCGGGAGGCGGTCAAGTATCTGGCCTGGCAGCTGCCCTCGACGGCCTGCCCTGGGCTTGACGGTGACAGCCATTCGTGGGAAGCAAAACGGAGCCGCTAGGCTCCGCTCTGATCTTCGCTCTCTCTTCGCTTCGCGACCCGGTCTGCCGAATCGCGGTGTAGCTGCTCGAAGACGACCTCGACTGGACGCAAGAGCGCATTGGCGAGATCGAGCGCGTTCTCCAGTTTCGGGACTTCTTTGCCTGCTTCCCAGGCCGAGACTCTGCTCTGCGAGACTCCGACGAGCTTTCCGAGTTCCTCCTGGGAGAGCTCTGGGTCTCGGGCCCGCCGATGACGGCGGATCGAGTTCCTCCCTCTGACCTCCATAGCGTTGTGCGAGGTGCGCCATGACGCGCCGCGAGTGGAGCCAAAACGACCCGCTCGAAACGCGGACAGGGCGACAGCTCTGCCGGTACGAACGGGCCGTTGGTGGGCACGAAGGAGGCCCACGTCAAAGCAAGGGGCCCCTCCGCCCACAAGCAGGCCCTGTCGCCTCGGTGGGTACCGAGAGACCTGCCGACTGGACGCGTCTTCTTAATGCAAGGCCATTATATCGAATGCCCGGGGGGCCCTGTGGACAACTGCCCGGGCGCTTTGTTCGAATCACGGAATTCCAGTACAATTATGGGCAGTATATTTAACACCGAACATATGGGAGAAAGAAGAGGTCCACGGAGCTCTGAGCTGAGGGCTAAGGCGAGCCGGGCAGACGCTCGCGAAACTGACTCAGAGGCTCAAGCTGCGCAGATGTTCATGGAGGAGGCAAGCAGACTACAGCTTGAGTTCCTGAGCCTGAGTAAGGAGTCGGGCAGGGAAGCCTGGTTCGACGCATACGAAAAGTTCGGCGAACTGCTGGATCTGGCGTTGAGAGGCACCGGCATCTCCCAGGACCGCTGGAACGAGTATGTTCGAGCTGGGCGGCGACACGGCGACGTGGACTCGTAGGCCCAGGTAGGCGACGGTGGGGTATTCGGAAGAGTGGCGCAGAATACGGGAGCAGGCGAACTCGTCTAGCGTTCGCACTCGTGGGCTTGGGCTGTTCGCGGCGGAAGACCAACTAAGGAGAGATCTGGAGCGACACGGATTCGGAGGGTCGGGGGACTTGCGCTCACGTGCTGTATCGGCAGGTGAGAGTCTGGGACCCGCTCGCCCTGAGGGTGTCGAGGCTGCAGTCCGAGGTCTCCTCGAAGAGTTGCAGAGTCGACCAATCAGGATCAGTGCGGGGGCGGCGTTCACCCTGGTTACACCGCTCGCCAAGCTGTGTATGCGCCTGGACGAGAGTGTCGGGGCCCGCCGCGCGGCAAGACTTGTGCAGCTCGTGGGCGATGCCGTCACCCCGGACCACGATCGATGGATCGATTCACTCCGCGACCAGTGGCCGATCTTGACGGACGAAGTCGAGGTCGCGGCCTTCTACGAGGGCCTGCGGCTGGTACTGCATGGCGGGAACCTCCTCGAGCGACTCCACGTGCTGATCGCCGGTCAGGGGACGATTGAGCAGACGCTCGTCCGGCACGGCTTCAAGCCTCAGGCCGGAAAACTCTACGAGGGCACCGATAGAGCAGGACGCTTTGGTCTGGCAACCAGGGCCGATGTTAGCGCGCACACCGATCCGCGGAACGCGGCCGCGCACTGTCAGGGCGAGCCGACCCGGACGGAGAGTCTTGCGGCCCTGAAGAGATGGGAGACTTTTCTTCGTGACTTTGTCCGCTGGTATCCGGGAATGTCGCCAGACCTCAAGATTCAGAGGCTCTGGGCCGACTCGATTCCACGCAAGAGAGAGGAGAAGAAGAAGCTGTTCCAGGATCTGATTGTGCAGGTCCTCTCCCCAAATGGAACGCCCGAAGCTGCACGCCTATTCGCTCGGGCATACCTCTCCGCTGAACTCGCCAATTGGCTCGTTTCGCCGTACTCGTCATTTTCGGAAGCGGCGTCGCTTCTCTATGCTGAGGCTGACCTCGGGCTTCCCCCTCCGCCTGTTCTCGCGGCGTTCAGAGCATTGGACAGGGAGTGGCCTCCCGACGGGCGCGAGGCCTGGAGCAGTCATCTTGCCGAGATGCCGAGGGCCCTGCTCGCAATTGAGAAGGCGCTCAAGAAGGCTAGGCGAAGGGCAAAGAGAGACTCTGACCCGAGACGTTCGAGGAGCGGTCATTCGGGCCCGACCTCACGTGACTACGGCCCGTTTCGCGCGGGGCCGGTGGGTGGTGGCTCAAAGGACGAGACTCCCCGCGCCTCGAGGCCCCGGGGTAGCGGGAGCCCAGCCGAGACCCAGAATGGCTCGACGGGTACAAGAGACCAACGGCAGCCTCGGGCAGAACGAGGAACGCCCCCGCGGACTGGAGAGGGTCGGGTCGCTTCGCGCTCCAGTACTGAGACGGGGACCTTTCTTGGGGCGCTGGCTCTACTGGGAATTCCGGCCGCGCTGCTCTCTGTCCCGCTTCTCGACGCTGCCCAGCACGGTCGAGGACTCGCCGGAGTGCTTGCAGTGGGCGGCATGCTACTCGCCGCTCTCGGATGTCTTGCAAGCCTTTCGAAGCAGGGTGAGCTGCCCGTGCTCTTGGGGCTCGCGGCCGGTGCGACCCTGGGCCTGGGACACTGTTCCCTGCTTTCGTTCCCAGTTGTCTCAGGCACCAGGACAGCGGGCTCGCGAACCGTGGCGACTCGCGCTCCGGATCTGCCAGTGCGTGCTCCAGGGAGCGAGGACCTAACGCTCGAAGAGCGATGCGCACTCCTGAGTAGGACCGGTGGACCGAGTCTGCGCGAGTGTGCCCAGTTCCGCGGAGCTCCGGCCACAAGGAAGGCTGCGCCCGAGCCCCCTCGCCCGCAAGTCCGTGGCAGGCCCTCCTTTGGGGAGCGAGGACGCACGCGGGACGCGCTGGACCCGAGGCCGCTCGAGCGCCCAGGTCTGGTCTGTGGAACTGCGCCGATGGTGGAGTTCTCGTTCGAAGACGATGGGGATCCTTCGCCAAGAAGGGTCTTTAGGGTCGGCTCGATCGACATGTTCGATGCCTTCGTAGGCGGAGAGAGACTCCCGATCGTGTCTCGCAGGGGCCATCTGGAGGCAGACCAAGGGGAGCGATGCCGCGGCAACGGGTGGCTCTGGGAGCCGGAACGTCGAGCCGAGACTCGCGAGATCCTGGTACGGAGGTACAACTTCCGCGGAGAGTTGCTCGACGTTTGCGAGTTTTCGGGTGCGATCGCTCGGCACGGGACCATGTTCGAGTGCCTGGACTGATACCTCACAAAAGCCCGGTCGCTGACGAGCTACCCCCGCAAGAGATGGTCCGCCGCGATCGTGTCGCACAGCAAGACGTTTACGATTCCAGCCCTGACGAGCGCACCGGCTGACCCGCTTGGCGGGCCCCAGGCGTCGAGTACCCTGTAGGCCGTGTTCCCGCTAGCCAAGTCGTCCAGCTGAACCGCTGGCTCAATCCCCGGTACTCCCGGACCGAGCGGTACTAGAGAGCCGGATGAGTCGAAGCAACTATTCGCCACGAACCCGCCCCCTCCGCGCAGACGTAGGGCGTGTACCGACGTGCCTAGTGCCTCCAAGCGCTCAGCGGTGTCAGAGTACCGCCAGTCGATGTCCACCACGCCGACGAACACGACATCCAGTCGGCGCCAGAAGTCCCGAACGACCTCAAACGCGGGGTCGCCCTCTAGCTCCTGGTACCAGCGACGGAGCCCCTTGAGCCCCTCAGATGGCGGGGGCGGGCGGACCCAGGCCTCGTAGTACGAGCCCCCCAGAGCGCCGGGGGCTCTCTGTCCGGGCACGAGCGCCCCAAGGCGGTGCGCCAAGGCTCTCGCCACCATCGGAGCCGTGTGACGGCCTACTCGGCCCAATGAGGGTGTGAGAGATGTAGGGCCGACGCTGACCCGGTTCCTGCGGCGGGCGACCTGCGGGACCATCTCCTGGTGGACCATGCCGCCGCCGATCGCGATGCTTCGGATCTGCGGCTCATCCAGAAGCTCGTCCTGGTCGAGTAGCTCGTTGAGATAGTCCGCGGCGACGGTTCCCAGCGCGCGGGCAGTCGCCGCGGCGGTCGAACCGCTAGGCACAACCTCTACTCGCTTGAGTTTCGGATACTTCTGCTTGATCTGGGCCGCAAGCTCCGCTTCCCGGTCCGCGTCAACGAACACCCGCACCCATCCATCGGCCTTCGCCTTCTTCAACAGGCGAGCGAGGTGACTTGCGCTCACGCCCAGGTCGGCCGCGATGCTCGCCTGGGTCTCTCCTAGATCGAAGTGTCGCATCGCTGCGTCGAGAATCTGTCCTCTCGAGAGTCGGGACCCGGGGCCCAGTCCTCGCGAGCTCGATCGGTTCCCTGCCATCAGTGAATCCTCCGCAGTCCGCGAGCCTAGAACATCGGGGGTAGGTCGCAAGATCCGCGCTCGATGAAATTTTGTGATTGACATCGACCATCGCGAGCACGATATGGTTTTGATACCATATCGTGCGGAGGGCATATGCCAGTGAAGATCGAAAGCCCGTACGGGCGAAGCCCTGAAGTGTTGGCGCGGGACAGCGAGGTGCCCGCAAGGGCGAAGATCGAGCCATGGAGAGCCGAGCACGATCTCCGGCGTGACCTCGACCTTGAGGCCGATGAGAGCGGCCTCGCCTCTCAGGTCTCTGAGTTCGAGGAGCGGCGACGTCAGCGGCTGCTCAGCGAGACCGACGAGCTACCGAGCCTTCTCAGGGAGCAGCGTGCTTTGGCCGGGGGCTCTTCCATCCTCTGGCTTCTGGCGCTGATTGTCTTGGTCGGGGACCTTGTCGCCGTCCTCCCCTTGGTAGCCCGCTTCCTGGGCACCGATGCGATCTCGATGTGGACGGATGGGAGAGTCATCGTTGCCCAGATCTCCCTTCTCGCGATCTCGACGACCGCGCTGCTGACCCTGGTCGCGCACTGGTTGCTCGGTCGGCTTCAGAGGCCACCACCTTCCGCCCCCGGCTCCCATGACAACCACGGTGCGCTCCTACTGAATGAGCTCCAGGCGGCGCTCCCGACCTACGCCGCCCTCGCGACCTATCTCGTTTTCGTTGTTGCGCTCGCGGCCGTCAGAGTTCAGCTCGACAGTCAAGGGAACAGCCTGACGGACGTCGCCCCGGGCGCAGATCCTGCGCTCGCTACCACAGTGATGTCGGTACTCGTGGCCTTCGCCCCCATGGGCGCCGCTGCCCTGATTGAGGCCGCGCGAAAGCAGTCAGGGCGTCGTCGCGAGTTAGCCGCCCGCCTCGCTGAGCTTCACGGACGCCGAGATGGTCTGGATGAGTTGCTGGCGGAGGCCAGAGCTCGGCTGGAAGAGGTACGGCAAGAGCGCCAGACCATCCGCGCTCGATTTGACCGAAGCTTCGCCGCATCTACCAGACCCCGCCCTCGGTCCTCTGAGGACCGGGCTTCACCCAGGACTCTCGCCCCAAGACTGTCTCAGCTTCCCGGCCTCGGCACGCTACTGGCCCAGGGCGTCGTCGCCCTTCTACTCCTCATGATGGTGCTGTGGATGGCTTCATGCGCGCCGGCACCGTCTGGGGCTGCGCTCGCAGTCGTCGTGGACGCGTCAGATGGAAACCTGGACGAGGAGCGCCGCCCCGTGGAGAGTGCGGCCCTGGCGTCCGCGTGGCGAGCCTTTGTGGACCAGACTCGCCTTCCGGCTGAGACCTCGATCTGGATGACCACCGTCTCGGACGGGATCGAGACCGAGACCGTCTACCAGGCATCAGCGCCGAGGAGGTGGCCCTCCGGCGCGGGCGCTCTCGATGCGCGTCGTGCCTTCGCCGAGACCGTTGAACGAGATCTCGCGGAACTCCAGATCAAGCCACTCAAGAAGAGCGCCGTCCTGGCCGCGATCTGGAGCGCGGCGCGTCGGCTTCAAGAGAGCGACGCCACGGAGCGCTGGCTGGTCGTCTTGAGCGACGGACGGGACCTGCGCGTCAGCGGCCCTGACCGGTCTGGTTGGTGGTTCGCCCGCGAGGTCCCAGAGCCCGATGACGTTCTCACTGAACTCCGGCGGACCCACGAGCTGCCTGACCTTCGCGGTGTTCACCTGACCATCTGCGGGGTCCATGCCCGCTCCGTCCTCTCTCGCGCCTGGACTCCCGCCCAAGACGTTCGCCTCAGGTCCGTCTTCCGTTCCCTGGGCGAAGAGGCCGGCGCCTCCTCCGTCCGTGTCCTCGAGCATTGCTCACCGAGCTCCTTCAGCCCCAACAACAAGACCCGGAGTGCCTCATGAACCCCTCCTCCCTCATCCTCGTCGGCGCGAACCGCGGCGGCAGTGCCGTAACCAGCGAGGCCGCTCGCAAGGGCCTGCTTCCCTCCCTTCAACACGTAGAGCTCGTCGATCCCGAACCCGGGCGGGCCGACCGCCTCGGAGGCTCCTATCGCGCCGCTGGTGCCCGCGTCAGGACCTTTGCCCGCCCGGTGGAGGATGTCCTGGACCGACTCGACCCCGACGCGCCCACGGTGCTGTCCGTCGACAACCCCGGGTCAGCGGCCACCGCCGCGCGCGACCGAGCGGCTCGGGCTCCGACGCTCATGCAGCTCGTGTCGCAGCCCAAGACGGACGGTCGGCAGAGGGGCGCCACCCTGGCCATCACCTCTTTGCTCGACCCAGCCCGGCCGCAGGAGCGACAAGCGGCGCAGAAGCTGCTGGACCGTTTCGCCGAAATCTCCCCGAGCCGGCGTTCGTCTGCGCTGGTTCGCGCCCAGCCACTGGCGGAGCTGTCTCTTCAGCACAGCCGCCAGGAGGCGGCCCGAGCGACCGTCTCCCAGCTGCTCGACCTCGACTGGGCTCGCCAACAGAGCCAGCTGACCTCCCTCATCTGGCGTGGCCAGCCCTGGCCGGTCACGGTCGACCACACCGGCGATCTGGAGGTCTCGCACCATCGGCAGCAGGCGTTCGACGTCGCCGCGCCGGGCATGGCCGTGGCCGTCGCTCTCCTGCGGCCGGATGGCGGTGTGACGGTCGTGATGGTCGAGCGCAGCCGGAGCGGAAGGCTTCATGCGAGAGCGTGGTTTCACTACCACCCTCCGGCGCCAGAGCCCCCGCCGGTTGCTCGTCCTTCCCGGGTCACCTCGACCCCGCGGTTGAGCTCGACTTCGTTCTTCACCGACTGACCGGACCCAGAGAAGCGAACTCGGCACAACCGCACCCAGGAGTACAACACCGTGACCATCAAGAGGCCCCACCTCGCGCTTCCCGTCGGGGCCGGCCTAGTGCTGCTGACCGCCGCCGACGTCCCGCTGGAGGTCTTCATCGGAAGCGGAGCCTGTCTTGCTCTGATGGTGGCCGCCGTCTTGCTCATGGCCGGAGCGAAGCGGGCCGCGGGTGAAGTCGCTCGCATCGGCGGGGGCATCCTCCTGCTGTCAGCACTCTGGCCCTGCCTGCGGGCGGCTGTCCTTTTCCACATGGAAACAACGGCACCAGGTCACGAATCGGCCCTTTCGGGACCCGTCACTTCTATGCTCACGGGACTAGCGGCCCTCGGGCTCGTGCTGGCGGCGGTCCTGGTTGCCGCGAGGCTAATCTCTGCGGCAGAAAGCACCCGTCGTCCTGCCCCGGTGCCCCGTGCCCGTCGGCAGGTGGGGACTCGCACTCCGCGCCGACTTACACCGAGAGAGACTGTCGAGCGACGTTCATCCGAGGGAAACCCTGACGAAGCCGGGTTCCTGCGATGACCTCCGCTCGTCAGCTTCCTCTCGGTGTAACTGTCGAGGGCCAACGACTCGTTCACCAGGAGCTTGCCGCGCTCCAGACTCACTCGCTCACCCTCGGCCGGTCGGGAAGCGGGAAGTCAGTCCTTGCCGCCCTGCGTTTTGCCCACGTAGCAAGCTCACTGGGTCTCTCTGTGGTGGTAGTCGACCCGAAGGACGACCTAGCCCCGCTAATGACCAGGATGCTCGCGGCTCGCAGCGCCGCAGGCTCCCTCAAGCAGGTCGCCTTCTTTCGTGGAGCGCCAGTTCGGCTCAACCCACTCCATCCTCAGCCAGGGCTGGAGCCCGGAGCTCAAGCCCGTGTTGCGGCACGACACATCGAGTCGCTCTTCGGAGGAGAGCCGTTGGGTCAGCGGATGCGGCGCTTCTTCCTGCTCGGGGCCGAAGCGCTCATCGGACTCGGAGGGAGCCTGATGGATCTGGCTCGCATGCTCGAGTCGGACGAGTACGCACGCCGTGTCTCCGAGCGGTGCGTGGACCCCCGGACTCGTCAGTTCTGGCGGCAGGGTCATCTTGAAGAGTCGAAGACAGCGAGGATCGCGCTGCTCTCGCGGCTCGACAACTTGCTGGGACTTCGGGCCGTTCGACGCTCGTTGTGCGCCAAGGGCTGCGTGAGCGGCACCGAGTTGTTGGGCGGAGTGACGCTCATCAACACAGGTGGGCCGCCTGCGGGGGCTGAGAGCCTGTCGCGTTTCTTTGCCGGCCTCCTTGCCGAGCTGGTCTTGGTCCCGGCCATCTTCGCTCGTGAGGTAGGACGTGAGGCCCACGTAGCAGTCGTCATCGACGAGGTGGCTGAGGTGCTTCGGGCGGCATCGGCGGAGCAGATCGAGCGGGTCTCGAGCCTCGCTCGAGCGCTCAATGTGTCCCTTCACCTGATGGGCCAGGACGCCCGTCAGCTAGACCGCGCGAGCCCGATGCTGTCCGCGATTGTCCGCACAAACGCCCGCCACCGATTCCTCTTCGAGCCCGACCCTGCAGAGCTGCTTCGAGAGCTGGGAGACCTGACTCCCTCCCTAGACCTCGTCGACCCGAGGGAGCCGTCCAAGCTCCTGAGCGCGGAGGCGTCCCGGCGCGAGTGGGCCCGCTGGGTGAGCCGGCTGGGGCCGCGTCACTTCGTCCATGTGGCGCGGGGTCGCGCGCAACTGCTCCGCTCTCCAAACGTGCCACTGTCGGAGATCGACCGCCGCTGGGCCGCGCTGGCTCCCCAGCAGCGCGCCAGCATCGAGAGGGGCTCCCTTGCCTGCGACGCCAAGGAACTCGACGTCGAGGCTCGGCTGGCCTTCCCCGAGTCCTCCTCAGGGCGACCGGGCCAGGGGCACAAGGCAACACGCGGGCCTCGACTGGTGATTCCCTCGTGACGAAGAGGCTCCTGACCTGGCTCGGCGAGACACGCGGATCCTTGTCTGCCCAGCTCGCTCTTGCAGCTCTGGTCCTGGCGCTTCTCCCCGCTTGCGCACTTGCCGACCTAGGGGTCGCCGCGTTCCGCGAGCTCAGGACGCTCAGCGTCTTGCGCGAGACAACCACCACCTGCTCGGCTGGCCATGTCGTCCAGCTGCGGAGCCCCGGTGGTTGGACCTGCTCGACCTGCCAACTGCCGTCGGCTCCCTGGACCCACGGCTACCACCGTTGCCGGCACTGTGGGACCCGCGACTACGCCGTCGCCTGTCCTTGCGGCCAGATCGCCCGCAACCCGCTCCGGCTCCACCGTCGATGATGGACGCGCCCTCCCGAACGAGGCGGCGACGACCTAGGTCCGGTGCCCGGGTGATGCCCCGGGAGCTGCTACTTCTCCAACTCGTCGCCTCGGCCCAGCCTGTCTCGACAGCTCAGTGCGCGATGTTCATGGGCGTCTCGACGCAGCTCGCGCGGCGGGCGATCCGGAAGCTGCGAGACCTCCAGTGCCTAAGGGTCTGGGTGCCGCAAATGGCCGGGCAGAACTTCGTCACCCTCGACCGGGTGGGCGCCCATCTCCTTGAAGTGAAGCTCGGCCTAAGGGGCGACCGGCTCCGCACGCCAAAGGGCATCGGCAGGGTGCAGCTTGCCCACCATGGACAGGTGGTCGACCTCCATCTCGCACTCGCGTTGGCCTGTGCCCGCTCCCGGTCGTTCGAGCTCATCCGGTTCGACCACGAGGCCGAGATTCGCCGGGCCACCGGGGCAGGACCGGGCTCGCGGGTTCCAGATGGAATCGCATTGCTCAACACACCCGCAGGGCGACAGGCCATCGCGGTCGAGTCTGACTCGGGGGCGGAGAACCCGTCACGCACGGCCCGCAGCAAGGGCGAGGGCTACGCAGAGCTGTCACAGCAGGGTGTGCCGCTCGCGGGCGCAGCCGAGTGGAAAGTCGTGCTCTTGGCGCCGTCTATTAGACGCCGGAACCGGGTTGCCCGGGCCTTCTTCGAGGCCGAGTTGCCCGAGGGGCTGTTTTTGTTTCTCTCGATGACCGAGCTCGACCCCCGAACCGTGCTGGAGCCCTTGTGGTGGACCCAGAGGAGCGACGAAGAGTCGACCCGGCTTGAGCAAGTACCACTCGTGGAGCCTGTAACACCAACCTGCAACACCGGCCATTACAGGCAGGAGGAGCGATTCCCATGTGATTCCGAACAACTGCATTCCGGCCCGCCCGGGTGCCTCACGCCAGGGAGCGGGGATGCGTAGCTTCACGAGCAGAGCGGGTGCGGGAACCTGCGCCAGCCTCGGACAACGTCGGCGGGAGCGGACGGGATGTCGACGACCCCCATCGTCAATAACCAAGAAGCTCTATGACCACCACCGAACTCTACGCGTGGGAGAAGCTGATCGAGGCTCTCCTGCGGCAGACCTCAGACAAGTCAGCTTACGAACCTGCGGAATTCGCTCTCGAGGCGCTCCGCTTGGCGCGGAAGCCGACGTTCGATGCGCCCGAGTCAGTGTTGCAGTTCATCCGAGGTGTAGCGCCGGCGATCGGAACGCCCGACTACTCCGAACGCTACACCGCCTACTGGAGATTCAGGGAGTGGATGTACTACAGGAGGGGCGTGCCGAAGGAGTGCTGGATTCTGGTCGCTCACGTAGAGGAGGCATTGGAGAGGTCCCCGCTCTTCGTCCAGGACGAGTGTATGGACCTCTGGAGGCTCGCCGACCTCAACCGGGACTAGGAGTGTTGTCCCAGCTCGCTCGCTCGTGGGCCACCCTCCCGGTGGGAGTGGGGGTCGTCTGCAACCAGTTCCGGCTTCTCCGGCCACGTTCGAGTCTTCGGCGTGCGCCGTCGCCCATCCACCGACGTGACTCCTCTGAGTCGCGTTGCCCTTCGGGGCACTGCGTCGAGCGGCGCTCGGTTGAGTCTTGCGGGCGGGCCACTCCGCATCGCATCGCCGCCGAGTCCCGTTCGAGGTTCGTCCTCGTGCGTGCGGCCAACGGCCGACGTTCGAAGCAGCGGTGGGGCGCACGGCAGCTACGTCGAGTTCATCGGCGTGGGCTGCGGGCTGGACGGTGTGCAGCCGAACCTGCTCCTGCCGGGCGGCGCTGGCCCGGTCCGCCCGCACCTTGAATGACCCTTGCGAGTCATTTCCGGCGCATGTGGAGAGCAGCCCTGCACGAGGGTTCTGTCCTTTCACTTGATGAGGCGGCAGAGGCCATGCCCGGTGAGCTCGCCGCCTCACGGGCGTGGCTCAGGGCGAGGGTAGAGCCTCTCGGAGAGGCATCAGGGGAGGCTGTCTACCTTTGGGGAGACATCCTTGAGACTCTCTCGGGCGGTGAGGTTCGAAGTGCGACTCATGCGCCTTCTACGGGGTCGACATGGTGTCGACATCGAGAGGTCTGCGAACGCCTAGACGTCGACCCCCGGACCCTTCGAGATCGGATGCAGGGAAGCCCGGAGCACCTCGATCGACCCTGGGTTAATATTGGAAGCAACAAAAGGCCAGAGTACCGCTGGCGCGTCGAGGAGATCGACGACTGGTGGGTGGAGGTACACCGATGGCGTTCATCGATTCATTCCGGGGGAAGTGGCGCGTCCGCTGGCGGGAGGGGGGAAAGTCGCGTTCGAAGACCTGCGCGAACAAACGCGAGGCTGAGCGGCTCCTCGCCGACGTCGAGCGGGGACTTCATCGCCCCCGGACAGAGCCTCGCCGGTCTCGCGCGCTCCCTCTCCTCAAAGAAGTCTTCGCCGCGTACATCCGAGACCGAGCCCTGACGCGCGCTCCGCGGACGATCGAGCGCTACGGCATCAACCTCGACATCTTCCTGCGGTGGTTACGGGAGGTGGAGCAGAACGGAGAGCCGCTGTACGTCAGCTTGCTCTCCAAGTCGTTGCTGGTGGACTACTACCGGTCGCTCGCTACCGGCGGCCGCTGGGGCAAGGGGCGCAATCTCGACACACGCCGACGAATGGCCCTCGACGTGAAGCTCGCGTGGGAATGGGCGCACGACGATGAGCACCTTGGGCCTTCTGTGCCGCGTCCACCTCGGAAGTTGGAGTTCCCGTCGGAGCCGGGCAAGCCGACGGTGGCACCCACGTGGGAAGAGATGGACCGAGCAATCGCGGCGAGTAGCGGTTGGCATTGCCAGCTCGCCATCGTCCTCCGCTTTACCGGGCTCCGCGTTCAGCAGGCGATGTTGCTGGTCTGGGACGACTTCGACCTTACGCGGAGGATGCTGCGCATCCGCGGCGAGCTCGGGAAGTCCCGGCAGGAGCGCCAGGGGCGCATCGTCCCGGTCTCCGAGCACCTGGTTCAGGAGCTTGAGACCTGGCCAGACCAGACCGGATGGCTCATCAAGAGCAAGCGTCATCGCGGTGGAGAGCGCGAGCGGATGGCACGCACCCGGGACATGAACCGCGCATGGAAGCGAGCCGGGATCCGTTCCGAGGTCTGGCACCGCCGGCCCCACCACTCGTTCCGCAAGGGCCTCGTCACGGGTCTCAAGAAGGCCGGGGCCGACACCGAGGCTGTGGAGTTTCTCGTCGGTCACACCCTCGCGGGTCAGCGAGGGACGTACGTCGATCCTGACGCTCACGGGCTTCGTGAGGCTGTGAAGCTGATTCCGCCTCTCCAGCGAGTCTTCAAGGAGCGATACGCAGGATGCGTATCAGATGCGTATCACGGGAATACCGAAGACGAAAAGAAAGGCGCGAAAAGCAAAAAGCCCCGGGCACTTAGAGCGCCCGGGGCTTCTGAATGGTACTCCCAAGGGGAATCGAACCCCTCTTTCCGGCGTGAGAGGCCAGCGTCCTAACCGATAGACGATGGGAGCAAGGTCGTACCGAGGTGTAATTGGTTGAGGCGCCAGGACTCGAACCTGGAACCCCCGCGTTCAGAGCGCGGTATTCTGCCGATTGAACTACGCCTCAACGGTCTGATTTTTCAAAGCTCTTTCGCGGCCTGAAGGTCTGGGCCCTCAGCGGCGCGGGACGGGTATATAGATCTGGGCTCAGGGGGTGTCAACTCGCCTCCGTCACCTTTCGCCGTGGCGCCACCTCGGCACGATCGCCGCCTGCCCCTCGACGAGCGCGTCTGCCCACCCCCACCCGCCGCCTCGCGCCCGCCCTTCGCCCCCGCCGATCGCCCTACCCGGGACAGCTTCTGTCCCGCCCTCCCCTACCATCTCCTCTTCATGCTCCTCTGGCGCGGGTTCGGGTTTCGGTGGCGGTTCACATCGCATCGCCTCCCCTTGTTCTCTTCCTGGATCGACGACGCGACGCCGCCGCGCCACCAGTGCTCCCTGCGCATCGGGGCCTTTCCGTCCGACACCGCCGACGTGACCGCCCACGCCCTCCGCCTCGACTCCCCCGACGTCCGCCTCGTCCACCGGGGCCGCACGGACCTCACCGTCGGCGTCCACCTCGGCTGGCCGGCCTACGCCCACGCGCGTCTCCCACTGGGTCCACTCCTCGCATCCACCGCGGACCCCACACCGTCCCCGCTCCCCCCCTCCCACACCCTCGTCCCCGTCCTCGACGGCTTCTCCCTCCGCGCCCTCGACTCCGATGCCGGCTGGCACTTCGGCGGCCTCGGGCTCGCCGTGGCCGTCGAGGACGAGCAGCTCGTCGTCACCGCGCGCATCCGGCCCGCGGAGTCCCCCCACCCCTGGATCTTCGGCCTCGGCGACTGGTCCTGGGAGGACGACGCCGTGCACGACGTCACCGTGGGATGGGCGCTTCTCGCCGTCCCGCGCGACCTCGTCCGTCCGTTCGTGAGCGACGGACGCGCGTCCTCCACCACCTCATTCGCCCAGACCTCGTGGCCCGCCCCGCCGCCAACGACCGAGCCCTCGTCCCCAGGCCCCGCGGCCGCGGCCTCCCCCGCCGTCCTCCTTCAGGGCTTCGACTTCGCCGTCGACGCTCCGCCCACCCTGCGCCGCCGCTCGGGCTACCTGCGCAACCTCAACGGTCGCTACCTCCTCGAGCTCGCCGCCGGCGTCGCCCGCCGTGATGGCGCAGACGCCCCCGACGTCCGGATCGGCAACCAGGTCCACTGGATCATCCGGCTCGGCTCCGTTCTCGGGCTCCTGCTCCTCTTCGTCGGCGCCGTCGTCGCGCTGTTCGAGCCCGTGACCCTCATCGCCGGCATCGTGCTCCTCGTGTTCCTCGCGGGCTCCACCGTCGCCTGGCCCACCATGTGGTTCGACGCGCCCGCAGTCCCGTTCTCCGTAGGGACACGACTGGAGTGCGTCGCCTTCGACGTCCCCTCAGAGGCGGTCTCCATCCACCACGTCCACGCCCCCGACGGCGACGATGGACACACGTCGTGGGGGACGGCGGACGAGTCGGGCGCGTGATTCGGAGGCTGCGCGCCGGGGATGGGATGGGGCGTCATCGCGCCGGTGCTCTGACCGAGCTGCACGACGCGAACGGGGCCTCGCTCCTACAGGAACCCCCACGGCTGCTCGTCGGCCCAGAACGGGTCCTGCAACACGAACCCCGCCAGCCCGGCCACGAACGCGACCACCAGCGCCGCCCCCAGCGCGCTCGCCACGCCGATCGCGCCCGACACGTTCCTCGCCGTCGCGTGGCCCACGCCCGTCATGCCGATGAGGCCCGCCGTCCACACCCCCACCCCCAGGAGCGCGGGCAGGGTTGCCGTCAGGTCGCTTTCCACGAACAACGGCACCGTCAGCGCCGCCACCCCGGTGGCCACCGTCACCACGCTCGGCGCCACGAGGCCCGACGCCACGATGGCCGCGCTCTGCTTGAACGTCACCGCGGGCCCGCTCCCGCCCGCCTGCAGCGCATTCGCCGCCGCCGTGAACAGCGCCACCAGCACCACCGACCCGAGGCCCACCAGCCCGCCGAGCACCGCACGTTCGAAGGCCGTCTCCCCACCGAACAGCAGCCCCGACACCGACCAGCCCAGCCCCAGCAGCCCGACCGCCGCCACCGCCGCGGTCTCCAGGAACGGGATCGTGCGGCGCCCCGCCCGCCGCAGCGCCGCCTTCGGCGCGAACAGGCAGTCGACCAGGTGATCCCCCGGCTTGCTCGTGTCCCGCGCCTCGCGTCGCTTCTTCGCCATCCCTCGGGTCCTGCCCTCTCGCCCCCGCCGACCCGAGGCCTGCGCCCCGGTCCGTCGACCCCGCGAGCCTACCGCGATCGAGAAAGCTGGCATTTCCGCGCCACGATTTCGTCACTCCGGAACATGGCGATACGATCCGAGATGTCCTGGAGGGGGAGGTCGCACGTGGCAGAGCAGCTCGACCAGCGCGCAGGAGCGGCCGTCACGGCCTACCTCGCCGGCGACTCCAACGCCCTGCACGACCTCGTTGACCTCCTCCGTCCCGTCCTCATGGGCCCCGCCCTCGGCATCCTGCGCGACCCCGCCGCCGCCGAGGACGTCTTCGTCGAGACCCTCACCGAGGTCGTCCGCCGGCTCCCCACCCTCCGCGAGCCCCGCGCCGTCATCTCCTACGCCCGTCGCACCGCCCGCTCCCGCGCTGTCGACCACCTCCGCAAGCGCGACCGTCGCGACTCCCACCTCGCTCTCCTCGGCACCTCCGACCTCGCCGCCCGGGAGCCGGACCGGTCCACCCTCCCCATCGAGCGCATCGCGGCCTTCACCTCCCCCGAGTCGCGCGCCTTGAGCGCCGAGCGCGTCGCCTCCATCCACGAGCACATCGACCGCCTGCCCGAGCCCGGCCGAGGCCTCCTCCGCGCGGTCCTCCTCGAGGGACAGCCCCTCCCCGACGTCGCGGAACGCCTCGGCCTCTCCACCTCGACCGCCTACCGCGCCCTGCGCCGCGCCCGCGCGCTGCTCGCCGCCCGTCTCTCCGGCGTCGAGCTCCCGGGGGTCGCGTCGTGAGCACCCTCCCCGACTCCATCCTCGACCTGCTCGACGGCTACCCCGACGAGCTCGACGACGCCCAGCTCGCCACCCTGCGCGCCGCGGCGGACGAGGACCCGCGCGTCGCCGAGGCGATGGACGCGATCCTCGCCTTCGACGCCGCCATGGCCGGCGCCCCCACGACGCCGCCTGCGCTGTCCGATCTCGCCCGACACCGCATCGCCAAGGCCACGTCGGCGGACACCCCCAAGGCGTGGGGCTCACCGCCGGTCGCCCCCCTCGAAGCACGCCACGGCGCGGACTCGAACGTCGTGCCCCTCTTCGGCCGGCGCCCCGTGCAGATCGCCCTGGTCGCCCTCCTCCTCGTGGCCGCCGGCCTCGTCGCCCGCAGCCTGTTCGACGCCACCGATCCCTACGGCGGCGGCATCAAGGGCGACGACGACGACGGCCCCGCCCTCACCGGCGCCCTCATCCTCCAGGCCCCCGACGGCACGCGCCTCGCCTCGAACGCCTCGCGCCCCGTCACCGACCCCGTCCGCATCACCGCGCGCCCGAGCGCCGCGGCATCCCTGGCGCTCCTCGAGGTCCAGGGGGACGTCTCCGCCGTCGTGTGGCCTGCCCCGGGCGCGATCTGGACTGCGACCGCCGGTCCCAACCTCCTCCAGCCACCGGGCGCCTCCCCCGACTACCGCCCCGCCGGTCCCGGCCCCGCCACCTACGTCCTCGTCGCTCGTCCCACCGCGCTGAGCATCCCGGGCCGGCGCATCAACGAGGCCGACCTCCTCGCCGCGAACGAGGGCGCCCTCGTCCTCGCCCGCTTCGAGCTCGACTGGACCGCGCCCCCATCGCCTGACGACCCGCCCCCGGAGGATCCGTGACCCTTCGCTCCCTCGCGCCCCTCGTCCTGACCGCCTTCCTCGCGGCGCCCGCCGCCTTCGCCCAGGGCGTCTTCGGAGAGCTCGAGGAGGCCGCCCCGCCCGCCGTCGCCCGCAAGGCGTTCGTCATCGGCATCAACGCCTACGACGACCCCGGCTTCGGACCCCTGCGCTACGCCGAGCGCGACGCGAGCCGCCTCGCCGAGGTCCTCTCCGACCCCCTGCGCGGCGGGTTCACCGACGTGGAGGTCGTCACCGACGGCGATCTGTCCGCCCGGGGCATCGTCGGCCGCCTCAACGCCTGGGCCGAGACCCTCGGCCCCCAGGACCTGGCCCTCGTCTACTTCTCCGGCCACGGCACCCGCACGCTGGACGAGCGCAACCGCAGCTCCGTCTTCCTCGCCACCACGAACACGAAGAAGGCCAGCCCCGCCTCCACCGCCATCCCGCTGTCCGCGATGCAGGAGTTCATGGAGACCCTGCCCACGACGCGCCGGGTCCTCGTGGTCGACGCCTGCTTCACCGGCGACGGCAAGCTCCCCGCCGCGTCCGCCGAGGCCGTGAGCAAGGCCCTCGTCGACGAGGCCATGCCCTACTCCGACAAGGTCGCCGAGAAGGAGGCCCAGCTCTTCGCCACCACCTACGGGCGCCCCGCGCTGGAGCTGGAGCAGCTCGAGCACGGCGTCTACACCCACTTCTTCATCGACGCCCTCGGCTCGGGCGCGTCTGCCGCCGACATCAACCAGGACGCGGTCGTCTCCGTCTCCGAGGCCCACGACTACGCCCGCGACGGCACGCTGTCGACCACCCAGGAGGTCCAGGTCCCCATGGCCTTCTACAAGATCGTCGGCAACGAGGAGCTCTTCCTCTCCGGCGATCCCACGGCCCGGCAGGACGCCCGCCTCGCCCTCATCACCAGCTACGCCGGCCCCCAGGAGGGCATGGTCCTCGTCATCGACGGGGAGGAGAAGGGGGCGTTTCCCCGCACCGTCGCGGTGGAGCCCGGAAAGCACACCGTCGCCTTCCGCAACCGGCAAGGCCGCCTCATCGAGACCGGCCGGATGACCTTCAGCAAGGGGACTTCGTACGACGTCGCGAAGATCCGCCGGGAACTCAACGGGGGCCGCCACCTCATCAGCGTCGGCTACGCCCACTCCTGGCTCCCCGGCGCTCAGTTCAAGTCCGAGTCCGTGCCCATGGGCTTCGGACTCCGCATCGGCTACGGACTCCGCCCCACAGGGCGCTCCCCTCTCACCCGCATCCTCGGCCTGGGTGTGGACCTGACCTGGGGCGGCTTCCCCGCCACCTCGAACGACGCCGGCGACCCCATCGCCCCCACGAGCCACCTCCTCGACCTCGGCGTCGGCCCCACCTTCCGCGTCCCCCTCGGCCCGGTGAGCATCCAGGTGATGCCCCGCTTCTCCGGGATGCTCCTCCTCCGCGAGCAGGCCGACCAGCCCTATCCCCCCTGGCTCCTCGGCACCGTCGGCGCGGATCTCTCCGTCGCCGTCCACCCCCACCCGCGGGTCGGTATCAAGGTCCACTGGGTCCCCGCGTTCACGAACGCCGCCCTCGATCTCTCCGCCACGGAGATCGAGGACGCCCTCGCCGAATCGCCCACCTGGCAACCTCCCGTGCGCTTCCTCAACAGAATCGTTGGGGGAATCGAGATCGGCCTGTAGAGTCCCCCGCGCGCGATCCCGAGGGTCCCGAATCCCCCGGTCGCGCACGGAGAGAGTCATGACCGAGACCAAGCACTGGGATGTCCTCATCGTCGGCGGCGGCTTCGCCGGCCAGTGCCAGGCGCGCCACCTGCTGCGCAACGTGCCTGGCCTGACCATCGGCCTCATCGAGCCCCGCACCGCCGACGAGATCCGCCAGATCCGCAAGATCGGCGAGTCCACCGTCGAGATCGCCGCCACCTTCATGGGCCGCGAGCTGGGGCTGTACGACTACCTCATCGAGAACCACCAGCCGAAGGTCGGCCTCGCGTTCCACTGGCCGAAGGACACCGCCAAGACGGGCTCCATCGGCGACTACGCCTCGCTGTGGCCCACCCGCAACCCCACGCTGCCGTCCTGGCAGGTCCACCGCGGCAAGCTCGAAGCCGATCTGATGCAGATGAACCTCGACGCCGGCGTCACCTGGATCCAGGGGACCGTGGCCGAGCTCGATCTGACCGAGGGCAAGGAGAAGAACTCCGCGACCGTCGAGCTCGTGGGCGGCGGCACCGTGACCCACACCTGCGACCACCTCATCGACGCCGCGGGGCGCGCGTTCCTCACCGGCCGCGCGAAGGACAACATGCTCTTCGGCCCGAAGAACCTGTTCGGCCTGAAGAACGGAACCGCCTGGGTCCGCGTCCGGGGCGTCGACCGCAAGAAGTTCGTCGACGGCATCGACCACGAGCGCACCGTCACCTCGCAGTACTACGCCACGAACCACTTCTTCGGTCCTGGCCACTGGCTGTGGATGATCCCCATCTCCATGGGGGACACGATGCAGCTCAGCGTGGGCGTCATGTACCACCACTCGGTGATCAAGGGCCGCGACCTGGACACCGAAGAGAAGTTCATGGCCTTCCTCGAGGCCAACCACAAGGTCCTCTACGACCTCGTGAACGACCGCGAGGTCGAGGACTTCGTCCACTGGGCCCGCCCGTCGCACTACTGCAAGCAGATGTTCAGCCCGGACCGCTGGTACGCCCTCGGAGACGCCGCTTACTTCGGCGACGCCTTCTACTCGCAGGGCACGTCCACCATCGCGTTCGCCGCGGAGAGCATCACCGAGCTGATCCGCTCGGAGCGCGCCGGCATCCCCGCCGCCGAGCTCGAGCGCAAGCGGGACGCCTACGACCGCTTCAACCTCTGGTGGGGCGCCAACGTCGTGCACCTCTACCGCGACCACCCGAGGCACCTCGGCCACGCCGGCGTGATGAGCTGGCGCGTCTACCTCGAGTACATGTGGTGGTTCGGCGCGTGGGTCCCCACCTACCTCGGCAAGTGGTTCCTCGACCCGAAGTACGTCGACGACACCCTCGGCCTGTGCCAGCGCCACTTCCTCAAGGAGATCTACGACGACTTCAACAAGATCGTCGAGGGCAAGGGCAACCCCCTGCCGCTCATGGATCCCTACCGCGCGGACCAGCTCGCCTTCGGCTACGAGCCCCCGGGTGACGCGGACCACTGGCTCGAGAACGTCGAGTCGGACCCCCAGCGCCTGAACGTCTTCCGCTCCATCGCCCGGACGTTCTGGATGGTCGCTCTGTGGTGGATGAAGTTCCAGGTCACCGCGTTCGGCGCCAAGGCCCTGCTTCGGCCCCGGACGTGGAAGCACTTCCTGCGCCTCAGCGCCCAGGCCGCCTACATCAAGATGGGCGACGGCCTCCACCTCCTGCGCAACATGGGCAAGGCGAAGAACGACACCTTCTCCAAGCTCAAGGAGGAGGTGCGCCGCATGCCCGCGCCCCCCGCCGCGCCGCGCCCGTGGCTGCCCGAACAGTCGCCGACGCCCGAGTCCGAGGTCGCCTGAGCCCCGACGTCGAGCTCCGCGCCCGAGGAGGCAACAGCTCGCCCGCTCAAGCGTGAGACCCCCGCTCCGATACAGGAGGGGTGCCCGCCTCTGAACTCCTGGACGCAGCCGCGCTTCTCCGTCGGCTGCCGGACGCCATCGTCGTCTTCTCCCCGTCGGGACATCTCCGGTGGGCGTCGCCGGCGGCGATCGCGCTCCTCGGGGAGGGCGATCCCCGGAACCTCGAGGCCACGATCGATCGGGTCCACCCCTCCGACCGGCGGGAGGTGTTCCGCAAGGTCCAGGAGGTACGCGCCGGCAACGAGGTCACCGTCCGCGCCCACTGGCGGCTTCGCACGCGCGAGGACGGCTGGCTCCCGATCGACACCTACCTCCACGACGCTCGCTCCACGCCGTCGATCGGCGGGTTCGTCCTGACCGCGCGGGAGGCGGTGGACCACGATCTGGACGACTCGGGGACCTTCTCCAGCGCCGCGCGCTTCGCCGCGGACGGCTATTGGGAGTGGAGCGTCGCCGAGGACCGGCTCGACCTCTCGCCCGAGTGGCTGGAGACGCTCGGGTGGGTCGACACCGACCGACGATTCTCCTCCCGGGACTGGCACGAGTCGGCGCACCCCGACGACCGCCCGCGCCTGCTCCAGGCGATCCGCGACCACGTCCTCGGCAAGACCGAGCGCCTGCGCTCCGAACACCGGGTCCTCTCCGGCGACGGGACGTGGCGCTGGGTCCAGGTCATGGGCTCGGCCATCCGCGACTCCCTGGGTCGCGCCACGTTCGTGGCCGGGACGATGTCCGACATCTCCGAGAGCCGGCTCACGGATCCGGTGACCGGCATCCCGAACGCCCTGCTGTTTCGGGATCGGCTCGCTCACATGTGGTCGTCGTCCCAGCGAGACGGAGTCAAGGTCTGCGTCCTCGTCCTCGACATCGACCGACACCCCGTCGTCCGCGAGTCCCTCGGCCGCCAGGCCGGCGACGCCATGCTGCGGAGCATCGGCCAACGGCTCCAGGGCACCCTGCGCCCCGGCGACACCATCGCCCGCATCGGGGAAGCTCGGTTCGGGCTCATCCTCGACGCGCTGAGCGAGAGCGCCGAGGCCTCACGCGTCGCCGAGCGTCTGCACGATGCGCTGACGGATCCGATCCGCGTCGACGGCCGCGATGTGTACACCACCGCGAGCGTGGGGATCGCGATCACCGGTCCCGGCCTCGACAGCTCCGAGGACCTGCTGAGCGCCGCGGAGACCGCCATGCGCCGCGCCCGCAGTAACTCCGAGGAGCGCAGCGCGTTCTACGACCTCGACATGCACCGGCAGGCCCGGGAGCGGCTTGAGCTGGAGACGGATCTGCGCCGCGCCGTCATCGACGAGGCGTTCGAGATCCACTATCAGCCCATCGTGGAGCTGCAGACCGGCGAGGTCATCGGCTTCGAGAGCCTCGTGAGGTGGCGCAACGAGGCCCGCGGCGGACTCGTGTCCCCGGGGCTCTTCATCCCCATCGCCGAGGAGACCGGCGTCATCCTGCAGATCGGCCGGCTCGTCCTGCGCGACTCGGTCCGTCAGCTGCAGCGGTGGCGCGAGGAGTACCCGAACGCCCGCCGCCTGATGGTCAGCGTGAACGTGAGCCCCCGGGAGCTGGAGCAGCCGGCGCTCGCGGACCGCGTCGCGGCCATCCTCGACGACGTGGGGCTCCCGCCAGCGAACCTGAAGCTGGAGGTCACCGAGACCGCGATCATGAAGAACCCGGAGATCGCGACGGCGACCCTGGAACGCCTCTCGGCGATGGGCGTCAGCCTGGCGCTGGACGACTTCGGCACGGGGTACAGCTCGCTGGGGTACCTGCACCAGATGCCGATCAACGCCATCAAGATCGACCGGAGCTTCGTCAAACCCATGGACGCGGACGGCGAAGCGCCAGTCATCGTGCGGTCGATCATCGCGCTCGCGGCGAGCCTGGGGATGGACTGCATCGCCGAGGGGATCGAGACGGCGAGCACCGGGCACCTGCTCCTGGAGCTGGGCTGCAAGTACGGTCAGGGCTGGCACTTCGGGCGCCCGAGCCCCGCGACGGACACGGCCCGCAAGCTGTTCCTCCGCGCGTCCTGACCTGCGGCTGGGCGTCGCGGGCGAATCGCCCAGCAGGGATCGCCCGAACCGAGCGAACCGCCCAGCTCCGAGCCATGCTCCTGGCATGCGTATCCTCCTCGTCGCCCTCCTCCTCCTCGCGCTCCCCGCCCACGCCGGCGACGCGCCGAAGGGACCCTCCTCCATGCAGCTCACCGCGCTCGACGGCTCGACCTTCGACTCCTCCACCCTCGACGGCAAGGCCGTGCTCTTCGTGAACGTTGCGAGCCGGTGCGGATACACGCCGCAGTACGAAGGGCTCCAGGCGCTCTACGAGGCGAAGAAGGACGACGGGCTCGTCATCGTCGGGGTGCCCTGCAACCAGTTCGGGGCCCAGGAGCCGGGCAGCGCCGAGGAGATCGCCACCTTCTGCCAGCGCAACTACGGCGTCAGCTTCCCGCTGCTGGAGAAGCAGGCGGTGAACGGCAAGGACCGCAGCGCGCTCTACCAGTGGCTGGTGAGCAGCGAGCCCGGCGCCGGCAAGGACATCAAGTGGAACTTCGAGAAGTTCCTGGTGGGCAAGGACGGCGCCGTGAAGGCCCGCTTCCCCTCGAACGTCGCCCCGAACAGCACGGAGCTGACCGGGGCGATCGACAAGGAACTGAAGTAGCCCGGCCGGCGGGTCATAGCCGCCCGAGGTCAAGGAGGCGAAGGGAGGAGCGCAGGGAGGCGTACTGAAGTACGCCGCACCGACCGACGACCGAAGCCGACGCCGAGATCGGGCGGCTAGGGCCCGCCGGAGAAGGGCTCGAGGCGGCCGCGGCGAGACACGTGCCGCAGCTTGCGCAGGGCCTTCGCCTCCACCTGGCGGATGCGCTCGCGGGTGACGCCGAACTCCCGCCCGATCTGCTCGAGCGTGCTCGTCTCCCCCACACCGATGCCGAACCGCATGCGCAGCACGCGCTCCTCGCGGGGCGTCAGGGTCGCCAGCAGGCGCTCCGTCTCCCGGTTGAGCGCGCCGGCAACGCAGGCGCCTTCGGGGTCGATCCCGTCCTCGTCCGGAACGAAGTCACGCAGGGTGCTCGCGCTGTCGTCCTGGAGCGGGGCGTCCAGCGACGCGGGGCTGCGCCGCACCTGGAGCAGGTGCCGCACCTTCTCGACCTCGAGGTCGAGGTGCTCGCCCACTTCCTCGTCCGTCGGCTCCCGACCGAGCTCGGCCTCGAGCTGGCGACGCGCGCGCACGATCTTGTGCAGCGTCTCCACGGCGTGGACGGGGATGCGGATGGTCCGACCCTGGTCGGCGAGCGCGCGGCTCACCGCCTGGCGGATCCACCAGGTGGCGTAGGTGGAGAACTTGTAGCCGCGGCGGTACTCGAACTTGTCGACGGCGCGCAGCAGCCCGAGGTTCCCCTCCTGGATGAGGTCCGGCAGCGGCAGGCCACGACCGACGTACTTCTTCGCGATGGCGACGACGAGGCGGAGGTTCGCCTGGGCCATCTCCTCCTTCGCGGCGCGGTTCGCGGCGTCGAGCCCGCGCAGGAGCTGGTGCAGCTCGCGGACGTCGTTCGGACCCATGCCGAGGGTCGTCGCGATGCCGTCGGCCCGCTTCTGGCAGCGGTACAGCTCGTTCGTCAGGTCATCCACGAGCTCGCTGCTGCCCTCGCCGAGCTGGGTCAGCCGCTCGGCCAGGGCGGCCGGCGTCATCTCGCAGCGGCGGGCGATGGCGGCGACCTCCCGGTCCACCTCCATGAAGGCCGTCGTCTCCTCGGCCACGCGCTCGATGATGTCCACCACCTTGCCGCGCGCGATCCCGAGGCTCTCGAGCACCTCCCACGCCTGGTCGTGGATCTCGTCCGCCTCCTCCTCCGTCTGGGGGACGAGGCCGAGGAGCTTCGTCAGCGCCTCCTCGTTCAGGGTCTTCTTGCTCTCGCCGAGGACGGACTCGGCCTCCGACTTGCCCAGGTTCGTCCCGAGCACGGCGCGGGCCGAGGCGACCTCGGCCTTCTCGATCCGGCGGGCGATGCGCGCCTCCCCGTCGCGGGAGAGGAGCTCGTAGCGACCCATGCCCGACAGGTACACGCGCAGGGGGTCCACGCCCGAGCGCGGCTGGCTGGGCTCCTCACGGCGCCCGAAGAACTGCTCCGTGCGCTCAGCAAGCTGACGCCGCCGCATCTCCGCGAGCTGGTCCTCGTGCTTGGGGGTGCGCTGCCGCTCCCCGACGTCCACGAGGAGCGACACGATCGCCCCCATGCGTCCCGGGTCGTCGGTGGAATCTTGCGAATTGTTGGAGTGTTCGTCGTTCATCGAAGCCATGCGCCGTGTCCTAACAATCGCCTTGGGATCTTTCAAGGCACACCCAGGCACAAATCGCAATCGCGTTTCGAGCTGGGCAGCAGGTCTACTTACTCGAAAAAGAACTCTCCGCGCCAGTTGATCGTCGAGGAAGCGATCCCGGCGAGCGGAAATTCGCTGCCGGGTACCTCGAATCGATTCCTGATCGTCCCCACCTGATAGAGCAGCGCCGGTCCCGCGGTGAAGAACCCCAGCTGCTCCGCCGTGATGTCGAACGACCCGTCATCCCACGGATACGTGAAGACCACCGGGAAGCCCTCGTCCTGCGGCGGACCGAGCAGGTACAGGTACATGTCCGCGGTGTCGTACGTCTCCCCAGGAGTCCACCGGATCGGGAGCGGCTGATCCAGCGGATGCATGAGCGCGCAGTAGTCCGGACCGGTTTGCTGATAGTCCCGGGGCATCGTGATCAGCGCGTCCTCGATGCTCCAGGGAGGCAGCTCGGCAAAGCCGAGGTCGCCGCCGGGAGTCAGCAGGTCGAACCACGCGTCCTCGATGAAGTCGGAGACCGTCAGGTCCAGCGCCCGGTAGAGCACCCGCCCCGCGACCGGGTCGTAGTCCCGGGGGAGCACGACGTCCCCGTCCTCGCTCGAGAAGATGACCTGGGGCCCTGCATCGAAGGTCTTGACCGCCGGGCAGTCCGTGGAGCCGGCGGCAGGGGACGAGTAGCCGGTGCCGATGAGGTCGTAGCGACCGGGGACCGAGAGGCTCGAGCTGCCCCCGTTGGACGGGCACGGGAAGTCGTTCGGCTCGTAGAAGAGAGCGGTCGCGTTCACCCGCGGGTCCCACGCGCAGAGCTCCGGATCCCACAGCCGCGCGATGGAGAAATTTAGAGACACGCGCGCGCGTAGAGGGTTGGCCTCGACCGGGAAGACCTCGAAGCCGTCCACCAGCAAACGCGTCAGGAGGCCGTCGGCCGTGGGCGTCGTCACCTTCACGTCCCGCAGGCCGATCCGGGCGTTGTTCCCGATGCGCAGGCGCGCCGCGAGGTGCTCGGCGTCGATGACGGTGACTTCTTCGACGACGATGCCGGTGCCGAGGTCCGCTTCGGTCTGGCCGTCCACGAAGCCGGCGTCGTCGGCCTCGATGCGGACCTCGATCGTGGACGACTGCCACGCCTCGTCGGGGGTGACGCGCATGGACCGGTCCTCGCGGTCCACGAAGAAGGCGTCCGCCAGCGTCCACACCTCGGGGCCGTTGTAGACCACGAGATCGCGGGGCCCGACGTCGGCTCGTGGGTCCACGTGCGCGTCGAACCGGAGGTGGCTGCTGCTCGTGACGTCCACATCACCGAGAATCTCGATCCCCGGGCCCAGCGTGGCCACCGTGAGTCCGGGCGAGAACGACGTCCCCCACCCGGTCACGTCCACGGTCACGCTCTCCCCGAGCGCCGCGCCGCGGGGGAACAGGTCGATGGAGCCGGTCTCCACCACGAAGCCGTCCCGCAGGACCCGCTGGCTCTGGCCGAGGTCCCAGGTGACGGTGACGTCCCGCAGCCCCACCTCCGCCGTCTCGGCGACGAGGACCTGGGCGCGCATGTGGAACGAGCTGTCGACGAGGAGGACCTGCACGTCGACGCCAGGGCCGAAGTCGACCGTCGAGCCCGAGGTGAACTCGGTCCCCGAGCCCCACACGTCGATGGTGCGCGGCACACCGGGAGACGCCGACGCGGGCGTGACCCAGATGCGCGCGTCGTAGACCGGAGTCGGCCCCTCCTCGTCGATCGGCAGGTCCTCGGCGGGGGCCGAGCAGCCCGCGAGGAGACCGAGGATCGCGACGATGGGGAGGAGACGCATCAAGGGCAGCTACTCACGATAGAACCGGAACGCAAGGCATGTGGTGAGATCTCGACCGAAGTCCATTACCCTCCCGCCGCTTTTCGCACCCCCACCCCGCTGAGCCCGCAGGAGCCCGCTGTGTCCACCAACGACACCTTCCGCAATGTCGCGATCATCGCGCACGTCGACCACGGCAAGACCACCCTCGTCGACGCGATGCTGTCCCAGTCCGGGCGCTTCGACGACGTCCGCGGCGACGTGGCCGAGCGGGTCATGGACAGCAACGACATCGAGCGCGAGCGGGGGATCACCATCCTCGGCAAGGCCACGTCCATCCGCTGGAAGGGCCACAAGATCAACATCGCCGACACCCCCGGGCACGCCGACTTCGGCGGCGAGGTGGAGCGGATGCTCAAGGTGGTGGACGGGGTGTGCCTGCTCGTGGACGCGTCCGAGGGCCCCCTGCCCCAGACGCGCTTCGTGCTCAGCAAGGCGCTGGAGGCGGGCCTCGCGCCCATCGTCGTCCTCAACAAGATCGACCGGCCCGACGCCCGCCCCGGAGAGGTCCTCGACGAGGTCTACGACCTGTTCATCGAGCTCGGCGCCGACGACGACCAGATCGAGTTCCCCGTCTTCTACACGAACGCCAAGGAAGGCACCGCGAGCACGAACCCCGAGACCCAGGGGCCGGATCTGGGCGTCCTGCTCGACTGCATCGTCGACCACATCCCCGCGCCCGAGGGCGACCCCACCGCGCCGCTGCAGGCCCTGGTCACGAACCTCGACTACAACGAGTACATCGGGCGCCTCGGCACCGGCCGCGTGTTCAACGGGACGCTGCGTGAAGGCGACTTCGTGGCCATCGTCGGCGAGGACGAGACCCGCAAGGTCCGCCTCGGCCAGCTCTACGTCTTCGAGGGACTGGAGCGGACCCGCGTCAAGGAGGCGCCCGCGGGCGAGCTGTTCGCGGTGGCCGGCATCGAGGAGATCCAGATCGGCGACACCGTCGCGGACGTCGAGGCGCCCCAGCCGCTGCCCCGCGTCACCGTCGACGAGCCCACCATCGCCATGTTCTTCATGGCGAACACGGGGCCGTTCTCCGGGCTCGAGGGCAAGTACGTCACCTCCCGCAACATCCGCGAGCGCCTGGACAAGGAGCTCATGGGCAACGTGTCCATCCGCGTCGAGGACACCGAGGCCGCCGACAAGTTCAAGGTGGTGGGCCGCGGTGAGCTCGCGCTCTCCGTGCTCATCGAGAACATGCGCCGCGAGGGCTACGAGCTCATGGTGAGCAAGCCCGAGGTCGTCACCCGCACGAACGAGGCCGGCAAGCTGCTCGAGCCGCTGGAGCGCGTCGTCATCGACATCCCGGGCGAGTACCTGGGGGTGGTCACGGAGAAGCTGGCGCTGCGCAAGGGCCGCATGGACGACCTGCGTCAGCTCGGCGGCGACCGCCAGCGGGCCGAGTTCCTCGTGCCGTCGCGCGGGCTGATCGGCTACCGCAGCGACTTCATGAACGACACCCGCGGCACCGGCGTCATGAACACCCTGTTCGAGGGGTGGACCGAGTGGGCCGGGGACATCAGCTACCGCAAGAACGGGGCGCTGATCTCCGATCGCCGGGGCAAGACGACCACGTACGCCCTCTTCAACCTGCAGCCCCGCGGCGTCCTGTTCCTCGGACCCCAGGACGAGGTGTACTCGGGTCAGATCGTCGGCGAGCACGCCAAGGCGCAGGACCTCGAGGTCAACGCCGTCCGCGAGAAGCAGCTGACGAACTTCCGCACCGTGAACAAGGACGCAGCGCAGATCCTGTCGCCGCCGCGGGTCATGACCCTCGAAGAGGCGCTCCAGTGGATCGCCGACGACGAGCTCGTCGAGGTGACGCCGTCGCGCATCCGCGTGCGGAAGAAGGAGCTCGACGGCAGCAAGCGCAAGCAGGAGATGCGCGCCGCGAAGCGGGCGCAGCAGGCCTGAGGCGATGGGCGACGAGACGGCGAAGCTCGCCGCGACCTACGACCTCGTCGCCGACGAATACCGGGAGCGCCTGAGCCGGGAGCTCGACGGCAAGCCCTTCGACCGACTGCTCCTGGAGCAGTTCGCAGAGCGCGTCGGGAACGGCGTGGTCGCGGACGTGGGATGCGGGCCGGGCCACATCACGCGGTTCCTCAATGACGCAGGCGCGGGCGGGGTCTTCGGCGTCGACCTGAGCCCGGCGATGGTCGAGGTGGCCCGGGCGGCGCAGCCGGACCTGCGGTTCGAGCTCGGGGACATGCGGTCGCTCGACGCGGCGGACGGAGCCTGGGACGGCGCAGTCCTCTTCTACTCCATCGTGCACTTGCCCACGCACACGCTCGCGGGCCCGTTCCTCGAGCTGGGTCGCGTGGTCAAGCCGGGCGGCTGGCTGCTCATGAGCTTCCACCAGGGCACGCAGGTGCGGCACCTGGACGAGTGGTGGGGGTTCGACGTGGACGTGGACTTCGTGTTCCACGACCGCCACGCCGTCGCCGCGATCCTGCGGGAGACGGGCTGGAGGGTGGTGGATGCGCTGGAGCGCCCGCCCTACGGCGAGGACGTGGAGTACCCGTCGCGCCGGAGCTACCTGCTCGCCCAGCGGAGGTAGGGACGCGGGCACGCCCCGGGGACGGTCAAGCCGTCAGCGCGTGTTCCGGTCGATGAAGCACTCCGACCCCTCGAACTCGAAGCTGACGCTCTCGGTCTCCTCCGTCTCCCAGTTGCGGAAGACGAGGTCCTCAGTGGTCAGAGCCCGGGTCGAGTCGTCCGGCGCCGACACCCAGACGGTGCCGCTCTCGGACTCCCAGTCCTCCCAGAGCTGGATGCCCTCTGCCCCGTCGATCCAGTCGTCGTAGGCGTCCGGATCGGAGCAGTCGAGCTCTCCGCCCGCCTCGTAGTAGCTCATGTCCAGGACCCGGGTGGTCCCGCCGTAGAAGCTCGGCACGGGGGTCTCGAAGCCCTCGCGGTGCGCGTACTCCCCGGGGGGCAGCTCCGAGGGCTCTTCCCCGTCCGGGGGGTAGAACTGGAACGTGATCTCCTCGGTCCCCTCGCGATAGGCGGGGTGGTTCGCCTCGAACAGCCGGCGGGTGACCTCGACACGAAGCTCGCACACCGCCTGGCGGGCGCCCGGCGCCTCGAGGCTGCCGAACTCGTCCTCGATCGCGGCCTCCTGTTGAAGCTCGTACGCATCCAGCTCATCCCACAGGTCGTAGAGCGCACGTGTCTGGGCACAGACGTTGGGGTAGTTCGCCTGGACCAGGATCTGCTGGTCCCAGGTGGTGCCACCGTCTCCGTCGTCGTCCTGGTTGTCGATGACCAGCCACGCGGTCGAGCTGCCCCCACCCCCGTCATCGTCGTCGTCGTCGCCGCTGCCGCCTCCGCGGGCGGGGCAACCGGTGGTGATGGCAAGCAGGACGGACAGGAGGAGGGAGCGGGTCAGCATGGCGCGGGACCCTAACGCACCCGGAGGATCAGGGACGGGGCAATCTGAGGCTCGTGGGGCCTGACCGCACGAATCGCTACTCGCAGATGTCCGCGGGCGCCCAGGCCACATCGAGCGTGGCGTCGAACGGCGGCAGGTCCCCGTCCTCGAAGACGAGCCAGTCGCGGTCGGCGTCGTAGTTCCAGCCGTCCGTCACCGGCGTCGCGGTCCCGCCGCTCTCGGTGAGCGTCACCTCGATGGACGAGCCCAGGGCCGGCGGGTCGAGCTCCCAGGCGCTGCGCTGGTGGGGACCCGAGTAGGTGAACGGCCAGAGCGGCAGGGGGTTCGTGCAGATCGACTGCTCCTGGCCCCGCCACGACGCGGCGAGGTACTCGGGCGTCTGGGAGGCGGCCACGTTGTTCGTGGTGCAGCCGGTGTCGAGCCCCGAGATGACCGAGATCGTGAGCATCGCCGGGTCCTGGACGACGAGGTCCACGAAGGACTCCCGGAACGCCTCGCCGCTGCCGCCATAGAGCGTGCTCTGGTCCACGCCCGTGCTCACGAAGACGATGGCGAGGCCCGCGCCCTCGCGGCGAATCCCGAAGTTCGGCTGCCCCGAGTCGATCAGCGGCGGCGTGATCGCGTTCCAGGCCATCTCCATCCCCCAGCCCGGGGTGCCGCTGCCGGTCGCCTGGCTCACCGCGTCGCCGAAGGCCGTGGTGCGGTCGGGGGTCAGGGGCCCGATGACCGGGGCGAGCAGCTCGCCGCCGAGGTCGGCATCGGCGCTGATCACCGCGAAGCGCCAGTCGTAGAACTGGTCCTCGAGCTCGGCCATGAGCTCGCCGGCGGCGTTGCCGACGCGCGTCTGGACCACGTCCATCGTCAGGCCCGTGTCGATGACCCAGAGGAAGTCGATCTCCGAGACGGTCGGGACCGTGAAGCTCGCGCTCTGGTCGGCGACGATGGCGAGGCCGCCCCCCATCACGTCGATGCGGGCGAGCTCGTCGTTGCCCTCGGTGACCGAGAACACGGCGTCCAGGGCCGTGTCGCCGACGGGGGTCCACTGCACGGTCACGTCCACGCTCTCCGACGGACCGATGTCGATGGGGTCGTCCGCGCCGATCAGCTCCACCCCCTCGTCGTCCCCGCTGATCGTCACGTCGAGGCCGAGCAGGGCCGCCTCCCCCGTGTTCGTCAGGGTCACGACCTGGCTCTCCGTGCAGCCCTCCGGCCGCGAGCCGAAGTCGATCCCCTCGCTGCTCAGGACGAGGTCCGACGCGATGGCGACTCCGGTCAGCGGGATCGTGAACTCCGGCTCCCGGGGCGCGTTCGTCGTGAAGACGACCGAGCCGGTGAAGGTGCCGGGGGTCTCCGGGCGGAACGACACCGAGATGGTCCCCGACTCGGCAGGGCGCAGGGCCATCTCCGTTCCCCCGGCGGTGTACGGGCTGGGGTCCTGGTCCACGAACAGCTCTGCAGCGGTCACGTTGAGCTGGGTCGTGCCGGCGTTGCGGACCGTGACCTCGAGGATCTCCCAGTCGCCCACCTCGACGGTTCCGAAGTCCACGGTCGTGGGGGTCACCTCCGCGACGGGGACGCCGCCACCGCCCGCGGGGCAGCCGAGGAGGGTCGTGGCGAGGGCGAGGAGCGCGGTCGGAACGCCGCAGGCAAGGGCAGATCGCATTGCGGGACACTATCATCCGCCGGTGCCGCCGCTTCGCCTGCTGATCGGGTCCCTTCTCGCCTGCGTCCTCGCGCTGGCGCCGATGGGGGCTTGGGCGCAGGAGACAGCGCCTGAGGGCGAGGAGCCAGAAGCCGAGGAAGCCGAGGAAGCCGAAGCGGCCGAAGCGGCCGAGGAAGCCGAAGCGGCCGAGGCGCCTCCCCCCGCGCCCCAGCGCGTCGACGGTCTCGGCCGCCCCTTCCCGGACCCCCTCATCCTCGAGCGAGCGAAGGGGCAGACCATCGGTGGGCTCGCCATGGCCGCCACCGGCGGGGCCGCGATGCTCACCGGCCTGTTCGTCGGCTCGGCGGTCGCCCGCGAGGAGATCAGCCTCGGCACCCCCGAACAGACCGGCGTCATCCTCGGCGCCACGTTCGGCGTCGGCACGCTGCTCCTCGCCACCGGCATCCCGACGATGTCCACCGGCACGTTCACCACGAAGCAGCTCAACCGCACCATCAAGGGCGCCGAGAAGGTACCCCGCACCGTCGCCAACGAGCAGCGGTACTGGACCCTCTACGGTCAGCGCCAGGCAGGACAGACGATGACCGTCGGCGGTGGGGGCTCCATCCTGCTCGGCGTCGTGGGCATCGCCGCCGTCGTGGCCACCATCGACACGGAGTTCTACCGCCCCGAGGCCTGGGCCGGCGTCGGCGGGACCTTCGGGGCCGGCGCGGGGATGATCGTCGCCGGCATCCTCCTCCAGCGGGATGCTGATCAGCGCATGGAGGCCCTGAAGAAGGAGGTCGACCCGTACTACAAGGATCAGGCCGCGCTCCCGCCGCGCCTGCGCCCCGTCCAGATCGACCCGCGCGAGCTCATCCCTCTCCCCAACGGCTCCGGGGTGACCTGGGCCTTCCGCTTCTAGTCGCCCCCCCGATGTCTCTCGCTCTCGCCGCGGTCCCTCCGCTGGACGCCGCCCCGGATCCCGAGGCCGGCACCGCCCTGCCCCGGCTCGTCACCTCCGTCCCGGGCCCCCGCGGCAAGGACCTCGTCGATCTGCTCGCCGCCCACGAGTGCCCGGCCATCACCGCCCGCCGCGCCCGCCGCGCCGACAGCACCGGCGTCGAGCAGGACCCCATCGTGTGGGAGCGCGCGCGCGGCGCGAACGTCTGGGACCCCGACGGCAACCGCTTCGTGGACCTGACCGCGGGATTCGGGGTCGCGTCCGCCGGGCACGGCAACCCCTTCGTGGTGGCCCGGGTGACCGAGCAGCTCGGGCGCCACGTCCACGGCATGGGGGACGCCTTCCCCGGCCGGGCCCGCATCGAGCTCGCCGCGGCGCTGGCGGATCACCTCCCCGGCGGGCTGTCTCAGGTCATCTTCGGCTCCGACGGGTCCGACGCGGTCGAAGCGGCGCTGAAGACGGCGGTCATGGCGACGGGCCGCAGCCGCGTCGTCGCCTGCGAGGGCAGCTACCACGGCATGTCCCTCGGCGCGCTCGCGGTGAGCCACTACAAGGAAGGCTTCCGGGCCCCCTTCGCCGGACGCCTCGGGCCCCTCGCGGACTGGGTGCCCTTCGGGGGAGACCTGGGCGCCATCGCGGCGACGCTGGACGACGGGGAGCCCGTCGCCGCCGTGCTCGTCGAGCCGGTCCAGGGCCGCGGGGGCGACCGCACCACGGACCCCGCCTGGTTCGCGGGCCTGAGCGAGCTGTGCGCCGCGCGAGGGGCGCTCCTGATCTTCGACGAGATCTTCACGGGGTTCGGCCGCGCCGGCGCCTTCGTCCAGGCCGGCACCGAGCACGTGGCGGGCGTGGTCCCGGACCTGATCTGTCTCGGCAAGGGGATGACCTCGGGCTTCCCGGTCAGCGCCTGCTTGGGGACGCCCGAGGTGATGGGCGCCTGGGGCGTCAGCTCCGGCGAGGCCATCCACACCTCGACCTTCCTCGGCCACCCCGTGGGCTGCGCCGCCGGCCTCGCCGTCCTCGAGCTGTTCGACCAGCACGACCTCCTCGCCCGCGCCTGCGCCCTCGGCGACCTCATGGCGGAGACGCTCGGGGCGCTCGCCGGCACCCGGGGTTTCGGGGACGTGCGCGGCCGGGGCGCGATGCGGGCGCTGGAAGTGGACGCCGGGGTGACTCGCGGACTCGCCATCTGCCGGGGGCTGCTCGAGCGCGGCTGGATCGTGCTCCCCGCGGGGACCCAGGGCGAGGCCTTGTCCTTCACCCCTCCCCTGACGATGACCGAGACCCAGTGGCGCGGCGCGATGGACGCGCTGCGGACCGAGGCGGAGAGCACCTGATGGCCTCCGCTCCGAGCGCGATCGCCGAGAGCGACGCCCTGCACGACGCCGTCGGCGAGGCCATCGCGGCGACCCGCGGCGCCGGCATGTACGGCTGGGACGACGGGGCCTTCGACGCCCTCGCCCGGCGCCTGTTCGCCCACCAGTACACCCACTGCGCCCCCTACCGCCGCTTCTGCCAGGGGCGCGAGGTCACGCCTGACTTCCTCGCGCGCCAGGGGCACCCCCGCAGCTACGAGCTCATCCCACCGGTCCCCACCGACGTGTTCAAGTCGGTCCCCCTCGCCACGTTCGACCCCGCCGAGGCAGAGCTCGAGTTCCTCACCTCCGGGACGACCGTGGGGACCCGGGGGCGGCACCTGCTGCGAACGGGCCGCACCTACGAGGCGTCGCTGGCGCCCTGGCTGCGCCGCTGGCTGGTGCCCCGCAACGACGCCCCCCTGGTCCTCGCGTTCATGGCCCCCTTCGCCGAGGACCCCCACAGCTCGCTGGGCCACATGGTGCAGTGGGCGGTGGACCATGTGGGCGCCGACGGGTCGCGGCACTGCTGGGACGGGGGCCCGGATCTGGACGCCTTCGCCGACGCAGCGGCAGGCGCTGACCGCCCGGTGCTCCTCCTGGGGACCGCCCGCGCCTTGCAGTTCCTCCTCGAGGACCGGCTCGATCAGCAGCGCATCCCCCTGCCCCCGGGCTCGCGGGTGATGGAGACCGGCGGGTTCAAGGGCGCGGCGCGAACCTTGGAGCGCGACGACTTCTATCGGCGGCTCGGCGACGGCCTCGCGGTCCCCACCTTCGCCATCATCAGCGAGTACGGGATGACCGAGCTCGGCAGCCAGGGGTACCAGCCGGGGTTCCGGGCGCTCTCGGACCGGGGCCTCGCGCGCAAGCTGGGCTCGGCGCTGGTCGAGTGGCCCGACGGCACGGTGGACCCCGACGGCGTCCCTCGGGTGCTCGTGTTCCCGCCGTGGTGTCGCGTGGGGGCGACGGACCCGGACACGCTGGCGCTCCTCCCGCCGGGCGAGCGCGGGCTGCTCCGGTTCTGGGACCTGAGCAACGTGGACTCGGTCGTCGCGGTGCAGACCGCGGACATGGGCCGGGTGCTGCCGCAGGGGGTGGTGCTCGAGGGACGCGCGCCCGGGTCGACGCCGCGGGGCTGCTCGCTGGCCATCGACGAGATCCTGGCGGCGCGATGATCCCGTTCGAGGGGACCTCGGCGACGCGTTGGCTGCCCGGAGCGGGCGGCGCCCCCGACGGCTTCCGCAAGCGGCCGGGGGCCGAGGACCTGGCGCGGCTGAGCACCGGCGTCGATGACGGGATGCCCGAGGACCGGGCGCTGCCTCTCCCGTATGCGGTGCACGCGAGCGCGGAGCACCTGCGACGGACCGGGCCGGAGCTGGCGCGGATGCCGCTGCCTGCACGGATCGCGGGCATCGCGCGGGTGGCCCGATCCTGGCGCGACCCGGACGACGCGCTCCGGCGCGAGGCCATGGAGGCCCTCCCCGACGAGCTCGGCTTCACCCCGGAGATGGTGGCCTGGGCGCTGGACGCGGCCTTCGACGTGGTCACCGCCGAGGCGCTGCACGCGTGGTGGGCGCGTGTCGCTGACGCCACCGACGACCCAGGCACCTTCGGGCTCTCGGGGCACATCTGGGCGGGGAACGTGTTCGTGGCGGGGCTCCCTCCGGTGGTCGGCTCCGTGCTCGCCGGGGTCCCGGCCCTGATCAAGGCGCCCGCGGCCTACCCCACCTTCGCCGCCCTCCTCGCGCGCTCCTTCGCCGAGCACGCGCCGGAGCTCGGGCCCTGCGTGGGGGCGGCGGCGTGGTCCAGAGACGACGCCCGGTCGACGGCGGGGCTGCTGGGCGCCGACGCGGTGTTCGTCTTCGGCGACGACGAGAGCGTGGCCGCGGTGCGCGAGGCGGCGCCGTCCCGGACGACCGTGCACGGCTTCGGCCACCGGGTGTCGGTGGGGCTGGTGCGCGGCGAGGTGACGGACGCGGAGCTGAGCGGCCTCTGGGAGGACCACCTCGCCTACGACGGCGGGGGCTGTCTGACGCCGAAGTGGGTGTTCGTCGAGGGATCGATGGACGAGGCCGTGGCCCTGGCGAAGCGAGCGGCGGCGCTGGGCCCCGCGATGGTGGAGCGGCTGCCCGCGCGCCCCATGAGCGACGCGGACG